>TARA_R110000803_G_C11989465_1_pt1 | contig 39554 bp, 63 predicted proteins | sample TARA_R110000803 | Tara Oceans TARA_R110000803 (sample SAMEA4397772) | marine metagenome | biome: Polar Biome; feature: [SRF] surface water layer (ENVO:00010504); material: water (ENVO:00002006), including particulate matter (ENVO:01000060) such as... | depth 5 m | reverse complement strand
GGGTCTTCTTTCAGTATAGGCGCTGCAGACTGCCAAAACTGTGCTACCGCCATGATGTATTCTGACCGCTCCTGCTTCAGTTCGGCGTAGTCAACCATGGCCACGCTTTCAGGTCGTATTGATACCTTGAGGCGGGCGTCTTGGTAATTTTTGATTAGCTGCACCGCGGGCATAGCATATTCTGCATCGGCGGTCATCATTACGTTGGACTGCTTAACGATGGTCTCAGGCTGGAAGTGCTTTGATATCACCTCGGCCTTAAGGCTCATTAGCCCGGAGGCGAACACGGCAAACTCATCCTGCAGTGATTGGATCCGAACAGAGGAGAACTTGGCTTTAATCTTTGTCTGCTCGTTACCCTCGTACTGGCCACCTTGACCACGCATCACCTCTGACATGCCAGTGATTTGGTTTAGCAGTTGAATGGTGTTGTCTCGGATATCACGAAGCTTATCTAACGCTGCAACGATGTCACCTAGCGGCATCCACTGAATAGTGCCCTCCAGTCCGCCTTTTTCGTTAAACAATGCCCAGCTCTTGACCGGTATTAGCTGATTCTCATTACCCTCCTTCAGCATACGAGCCACAGATTGGTCACACTCGGCATCATACACGCCGACGACTTTTACGGCCTCGGTGATGATGCTAATGCGGGTTTGCAAGCGGTCGATCTCATTGTACAGATCTTTAGCCATGTGCCAGTCGGGCGTAGGCGTGTACAGCGTAGTGGTCACGTTGGCGATAAAGAATGGTGGTGACGGGAAGAAGTTTTCCAGGTTAAGAAAGTCATCTTTGGTTTCGATGATTTTATCGTACCCTTGGCTCATCCAGATTACTTTACGGCTAACCTTGTCCCAGATTTCCAATATTTCCGCTTTGTTCCAGACATCGGCCATTTCCGGGTCTTCGGCCGAGTCTTTGGTGTCGTTAGTGTCGTTGACTTTTTGCGATTTGTATGTAAGCTCTTCCGCAATTTCGTCACCCCACTTTTCGGTGACTTCATCTTTTGACATGTAGAGTTTGTAGCTGATCCATGGGATTTCGGACCAGGTTCTTGCCCAACCCCATAAAAGATCTCTCCAGTGGAAGTAGTCAACGGGTGCGTCCTCAAAAGTGACAATGGTTTCGACTTCAGCCCCTTCTTCAAAAGCTATTGGTGATCCAAACTGGTCAAGCTGTGGCTCAACGGGCTTTTCTTCGGTCTCAACTTCATAGCGAACTCGGCCGCAGCCCAGGCCTGGTAGCAGTCGATCCTGCAGGCATGAGCGTAGTACAGCATCGTACTTTTCGCCATCCTCTTGGATGTCCAGGTTGAGCATACGCTCCATCATCTCGGCACCTACGCGAGATACGTCATCGTCTGGATCAGCGTAGGTGCGAGACACGTCGATCTTTGGCAGGTTACCGTAGATCATTGATGTCAGCGTTGTGATGTTAGTGTGGAATAAGTTGAGCCTGAACGCCTGGCCTTCACCACTATCTGCGGTATCCCCAGATTTACGAGTATCGAGGAACTTGGTGTTTATCCGGGCGGCTTCTTTGTGCCAATCACGGCGAGCAATTTGAGAAGCGACGACCTCTTCATTCCAGTACTCATACTGGCCGCGAGGGGTGTCCTCAAAGTCGTCCCTTGAGTCGAGTGAACCTGATTGGGTATCGAACGTCACTGATTTCTCCTCTGCATGGCCAGTAGATGCTCACGGTCGGCGAACATCTCTTCTAAGTTTGTATGGTGATGGTTAATTGGATTATCGTTCGTTTGGATCGGTTTTACAAATTTTACGTCATCTTTACACACTAAGGCAAAATATCTAAACGCATCGGCTCCGTCAGAAGCCCAGTCATGCTTGGGTGTATCGTGGTACATTTTGGTAGTCTCATTGAACTCACGTCTATAGGCTCGGAGCGCTTCGACCCCCTCAAAACAAGCCCCTTTGGAGTTGTCGATGAGTACTTTTGGCATAACTTTTCGCACAGCGTCGATGCCATGCTGGACGGCAAGTCTAGGAACCTTCCTGCATGGAAATCCTGCATCCAAGAGTTGTTCAATGGTTGATCGCTCTGTGGCGAGGGTTTTTGCAACGGCGTCATGTGGAAGCCAGACTTCTTCGTAAACGTATCCGGTGTCATTAAGGTAGTCAATGTAATGCTGTAGTCCTTGGCCTTGGGCCTCGTAGTAGTTGATTACACGTATGCCCTGGACAGTCTCCTGCCAGAACCACATAGCTGTATTATCGTTTCGCCCGAGGTCACATGCAACCTTTACAGTGAGCATTGGCTCATAACTGCAGGCACCAGCACGAATTATCTGCGCCGTTTCCATCTTGTGTACTAGAGCAGCATAGTATCTTCCTGGGAGCGCTGCATTGAAGTTGCACTCAAACTCTTGATCGTAGGCAGAGTCGTCCATCGTCTTCTTGAGCTCGTCGATCTCCTCATCAGAGATTACACCGGACTCGGACGCCTTGATCATCAGGCTGAACCATTCGTCACTATCTTTCGCGTGGTTGTACAGTTCGTAGAAGTGGTTTCTACCTTTTGGGGTGCCAATGAAGATAGCCCAGCCTTTACGGTCGGCTAGCATTGGTCGGATTACCCGGGTCCACAGTGACGGCCGGCAATCACCGTACTCATCTAGGATTACGCCATCTAGGTAAATACCGCGGATAGAGTCGGGGTTGTCAGCGCCGTAAAGCGATATCCAGGCACCGTTGGCGAGCTCAACAGTTAATGTGGCCTCTCGAGTGCGAATGGCGAAGTCAGCGGTAGCTTGCTTTAGGTATTCCCAGGCAATCTTCTTGGCTTGAGCGTAATAAGGAGCAATATAGGCGTAACGGGCATTCTTTTTCCCGGTGTAGAGTGCTCGAGTAACCATTTCGTAAACGCAGCCGACAGTTTTACCGTACCGGCGGTGACAAACCATGGCTGCCCAGCGCTGACTGCGAACATGGAAGGCTTTGAGCTCTTCCCTTGATGTATATGCTAACTCAGCCAATTAGAAGCTACCATCGTAGTAGACGGCGTCGAATGAGAGCCACCGCGGGGTATCTTTTGTCTTGTTTACCAAAACCTTAATAGCAGAACCGTTTTTCAGTTTGATCTCGCAGCTAGAGTGAGTCGCGCTGACCAGTAATCCGTTTAGGCATTTACGGGCTATGGACCACAGTTCGTTTCTCAGTGAGGGCTCATGGGTGACAATGGCGTAATTGCCTTTCTCGGCGCCGGCCTTTTCTATCAGGAGAGTCATGTGCTTTATTATTTTAGCTTCAGGCATCGAGTGGTCCCTTTGGTAGGTCAGCGCTAATGGTGATGTTGATCGTGCCAAGACCGCCACCTTTGTTTTTGTCGTTGTCCATCTTATTGAGCTCGGCAATGGCCTTGGTGGACTCTTTTGGATCCAATTTTTGGTTATCCAGGGCTATCTCATAGAGAATATTCTTTCTCACCGACTCAGTAGGCCCGGATTCAACGTCTAGTAGTAACTTATAGTACTGAACTAGCAGTTGTGCTGGCGCAGTGGCCAAAAATTTGTTTACGGTGGTGTCAGCGCGGTGGATATCTTTGGCGATCTTGGTCTTGGCTTCACCACCAGCGTACCGGCGAGCAAATTCCAGCTTCCAAGGGTCCATACCCTCGGCGATATCAAGAATGTCAGTCTGAATACGGCCAACACGCTTCTCATAGGAGCTATTGATTGGCAGGTACTTGTCATCGTCTTCACTCTTAGTGATTAGGTCGATAGTATTCATTTGGGTATCGTTAGCTTTACTTGAGCTATCCTGGTAGCGGCATCACTAATACGGGAAAATAGATATATCTTAGGGTTCGGGTGATCCACTAGATAGACAAACTCAATCCTAAGGGTAAAATGCGCATCACCAGAGGTAAGCGTCACGTCGACCGAATCAGCATTGATGGGATTAAGTTTGTGCATATCGACAAGAGGCATCAGCGTAGTTAGCTTGACATCGCTGTGCTGGAGTATCGTTTCTATGTCGCTTCTTATCTGATCCATAGGGTAGGCATCGTCAAAGTTCAGGTGTTCTGCATTAATCATATTCATATCCGGTTGAACGCCGTAAGTGTTGAATCGACAGGATTGAGGTGGGCGCTCTCTAATCGGAACTCTTCCATTATTAAGCGTGCTTCAGCATGTGCCAGCAGGGGATTAGGGAACCAACTTTTAATATCGAATATTGCGCTTGTGTTATGTATGGCCCCATTCGCCATTGCTTGTTTCCAACACATAAAATATTTTCTGTTAATCATAAAAATTACTCCATTATCATAAGGTCTAGACCGGCAAAGCCTATCACCCACCAAAAACTCACGTTGTCAGCAATTAGCCACACACTGAACGCTATTAAACACATATCTTGGTCCTATTATTTGAGTAGCCACATCTTCACTATCAGCTTGGCCCTTCTCCAAATTACCTTCAGGCTCTCTCTTACGATTTTAACCAGGAGTACTATCACGAAAATATTGATTAAGCCAATGGCCTCTAAGCCGCAATCTACCTCATTCATACCTTACTCCTACTGCTAGAATTCGCCAATGCATGCTTAAGATGGGGTCTCAGGGTTGATGTGAGGGTCTACGCCTTCAGTATCCTCAGTGACGACAGTGTTAGCCGTGCGTACAGCGTTCCAGGCTTCAGTGGCCGATATTTCGACCTCATCATGCGTCTCAGCCGTGGTACTTGGCCCAACGCAACCGCACTCGCAGGTCACTACGCCAACGGACACTTTCTCTTTGACTACTGCAGGCTGGCATCCGCAAGCACACTTCATTATTTCGGTCATTCTTTTTCTCCAAGGCCAGTAGGCCAGATCGTTTTAGGTTTTTTGGTATGGGATGCGCTAGCTAATAATTCATTCTTCATGGCTGCTAGCGCTCCGGCTGCTAGCGCTCCACCGTAACTAACGGCAGAGGATGTCGCTGGATGCGTCTGCATGCTGCCTATCTTACCGGCTGCACCTTTGGCGTACGCCATTAGATTCTCCTCGTAAAGAGTTTCCTTCAATAGATAGCCTTCCAGCATCCAGACTTTCTCACGCGCTTTTTTGTACGCGATATCCTCACCCTCATCCTTATCAAAGTTCTCAGGGCTGGCGCAAGCAGATTCACCAGTAATCTTGAACCCGTTTTCCAGTGTCAGTACGCAGACGGTCAGGGTAGGGCCAAATACGGCATACTCGGCCTTGGCAATCTTTCCCTCTATACCCTTGAGGGTTACGGTATGGGCAGGGCGTGATGATCCAGGCTCGCTATTATGACAGTTAGTAAGTCCGGTGATTCTTTTGCTCATAGGCTTGTCGTTATCCATGGATCATCTCTTTATTAGGGTTAATAGTCGCAATACGCATAAGGGGAGTGCCTGTCTTTCCAGGCTGTCAGGCCAACAGCTACCTCGCTGTACTTTCTGGGAGTCGAACCCACATTGCTTAGTCCCAGACGTTGCCACCAGTGGGAATTGAACCCACCCCCCTTATACGCACTACTTTATTAGTAGGGTTGTCTCAATCAGTAGAACTGAGTATACCACATGGACGGCCCTTGTCCAGTATCACCAGAACCAATATATCACTGTATGAGATTGGTTGATTTACGCGCCAATATGTTCCACGGGCAGTGCTCAGAGACGATTGTTATAACCCCGGTATATTTCTAACCAAAGCACCATATCACTCCAATTACGCTCACTAATCATACGATATCAGTCAGTATTGGGGGTGTCCGTGAAACAATTGACCATAAATAGATGATTCAGGTGACACAACGGTGGGCTAGGCTGTGCTGTGACCTCTACAGAGCTGGGTTTTGGGTGGCTGGATTGGCTTAGTGGTGTGGGGAGAAGGGTTCTGGAGAACGAAAAATATGTGTGTTGGAGGGGTCCACGTCGCAGGTATCCGGTTTCAAAAGCATGGGGGGGCCCGAATAATAACGCGGAAATACGAATACTGATAGCGATGCCGGGATGGTCTGGAGGCACCATGTATGCTGACGATGCGAGCACTTGACGCCTTGCATATCATGGCTGTATTGGGCTGGATTCAGTGTAGTAAATGATGATGGATAGAGACAGCACGGGTATCGACTGAGGGCTGACGTATGCCAGGTGGGTAGTCCTATGCCCTACACTAAAGCCAAGGGTAGTGTCTCTATACAGTAGTAGTGGTGTAAGGCTATAAGGGCTTAGCCCCTCTTTTAGACTTCTATAACTGGTAGTCACGCGCATAACCATACACCATGCACTTATTTGATTTATTTTAACGAAAAAGGTTGTTAACTCCATGCCCATACCCTATAGTGTTTTACATCAGGACGAGACGCGTCCACATTCAACCACTTAACCCAATAGAGTAAGCGACCATGAACATACCAGAAGCCACTACCATCAAAGAAGCTGCAGAAGTCATCCGCACTTGCGCCAAGTACCAACCCTACAAGTACAGTGGTCGCTGGTATATAGCAGAAGTTGAAGGTGTATTTCTTGCTTTTAGATCTAAACCATGGCTGATTAAGAGAATGAACAAATTTGGCGTCACTCAATACACTGACGCGTACATCTAAATCTTACTATAACCACTCACCCAATAGAGTAAGCGACCAATGAATAACACAGACCTTCAGACAGCACTGGACACAGCACTGGCTAACATCGTACACACCATGCCTGATGATGCGTCATACAAGCCTGAAGCGTCAGAGCTTGCCGACATCCCTACTTTTATTGATGCGTCGACCAGTGCCGACACCGTCAACTACTTCTACGACAGCAAGACAGGCATGTTTGAAACAGGTTCATCTGTCATCCTTGCGTCATGGGGCGCGCGTTGGTGTCGTAGCACTGCAGACACGCTGATGATTGTCGACGCAGGACTGACCGCTCAAGAGCTTGATGTAATATTTAATAAATCCCTTTTCAATTCATAACAGGATAAACGACCATGACCAACTCAACAAAGTCCAGACAGCGCTTATGCAATGGCGTCACGCACGAATCAGCCGCCGATCTATTCAAGGCTAAGCAAGAAGCAAAGCAAAGCATCTCAGAGTTACACGCAGACCTGGTTAAATCTAGCTTATATGGATATCGCAGCGGAAGCTATTCAGGCGTATTGGATGCGCTTGCGAGTGGCGGCGAATACTTGTTAGCGGACTGCAGCAACTACTACGACGACAAGTCAACCGCGCTAGCTATTGCTAAATCCACTGCTGACGCGCTAGGCAGTGAGCTTTGTTATTTTTACGTAGACTTTCTTGGCAATGTTGAGGTGATGGTATGAGCATCATAAGCCAGGAGGAAGGAGAAAGAATAGTTGAATGGTGCAAGCGTCAGCCATGGGGGATAGGTGCAATATTTTACGATGGTAGCATCCAAGGCCTTTTTGACTTCAGTAATAATGAATATGTCTCTTTTAAGAGTGTTGATGAATTCAGGGACTGGTCAGCAAATAGATTTAGATAGTTGTTTTATCGATAGTCTCAAGGGACTATCTAATAAGATTTCTAGTCACATCAAATTCAAACGACCAAGGTGAATAATATGAAGGGCATAGTTTTATACAAAGGCAAGTCTAATCTTAACGATTCAAACATCGTTGTAATAATGACACTCAACAGCGCGAACCGCAAAACCGGCAATATGGCACAGACCTGGATATTAAACCAGGATGTAAGCCCAGTGGAAGCCGTTAAGACAGGCGCTGACGTTAGCGTGTGCGGTGTTTGCCCGCTACGCCAGAGTATCGGCGGTGCGTGTTATGTGAACGTAGGGCAGGCGCCACTTGCAGTTTGGCGTGCCTGGCGTGCTGGCAAGTATGTTGAAAATGTCATTGACAACCAGTTTACTGCCTCCGATCTATTGGCGGTAATGTTGAGACATAAAACCGTGCGTTTTGGTGCCTATGGTGACCCAGCCGCGGCGCCCACTTACATATGGTCTGTTTTGGCCAAGTACGCGAAAGGCTATACCGGTTATACGCACCAAGTTAACCATGTGAACTTTGACAAGAATCTATCTGAATTCTGCATGATCTCAGTCGAAACCATAAAACAAGCTCAATTGATCACCGGACTAGCACCAATCTCAGGCAGTGAACACAAAGCGCAGCATAACTCGCGCACGTTCCGAGTCATTACGACTGACGCGCCATTGCTACCAAACGAAATACTTTGCCCGTCTGGCGAGGGCATAGAGTGCCGTGACTGCCTACTGTGTAGCGGTAACGGGTACCAGCCTAGCATAGCAATTGAGGTGCATGGTGGACGCACAAACAAACATAACGCCAAGTACGCAAACGCCAACATAATTAAAACAGTGGAGGTGTAACGCCATGCCAGTATCGACAATAACAAAATGCAATTACACCGGTGAGATGTCCGAGCATAAGCGCACAAAATGCCGCCATTATGTCGCGCGTCATTGGGTAGGTGGTGCATGGGGTAAGTGGCGCCGAATAAGCGCAAGCACTGCTGCATTTTGGTGTAAAACAAGCACCGTATACACGGCGGAGGTGTAACGCCATGACGACAGCGCGCCAAGTGCATAACAGGATCGAACAGTTAGAGCTTAAGATTAAAGAGGTTAAGTCTTGGGCTGTTCTTGGGGATGAAATAACCCGTAGGCGGACTATCAAAAAGCTTGAGTCTCGGTTAGGCGCATTCAATGAGGCGCTAAGCTCACTGCAGCAAGCACTGCTTAACCTGGCGATAGTTGAAGAAGCTATTGCCGATCTTATGGAACAAAACTATGAGCTTTAAGCTAGGTACATTCGAAAGCAACAATGCACTGATACGAGCGAACAAGCGATGCCAGGCAATAGCGCTAGACCTAATGCGCTTGCGTGTCGAAGAAGGCAATCCTATCGAGCTTAGCACGGCACCAGCACACGAAAGCACGGCCGATTTTGGCACCTGTGGCAATACGCCACTCAACAACGACCACAAATAGGAATACAAAAATGAGCGCAAAAACACCACAGCAGCTTTTGAATGAGCTTTTTGACAGCGAGCCAGTATTAGGCGGACCGACAGAGATCCCGGCCAAGTCAATGGTAGGTACCAACGACGACATCTTAAAGATTCAGTTTAACTCGGCCTTAATGGTAATGGTTTTAGCAAAAGCTTTCCCCAACGACCGCGAGCGGAAAACGGCATTGTCGTGTGCGTCCATGGTGGTAGACCGTGCGCTACCCAATGCAAACCATGACAGGCTCCTACTGCTTGAGAGTAGCATGCAGGACGCGGCTATAGGTTATCTGGATGACATGAAGGAGTTTGTGGAGTCTGGAGAGTTCGACACCTATCACGAGGGATTAGAAAAAGAAAAGTAGCCTTGTACGCCTAGAAATACCTGAACATTAACCAAAAATGCCCAATATAGGGCGCAACCAAAGAGAAATAAGTCATGAAAACAATTATCGTAAAGTTTTGCCCAGCAACAGCCAAAGTAGCCGCCCGCGTTCAAGTATCAATGGACGGTTTGAAGTCTCGCTTCTACCCGGTGTCCAGCCTGGAAAAACCAAAGGCCATTTGTGCCGCTCGCAAGTACCTGACGGACAATGAATTGAACGTGTCAACACTGGTTGAGTCAATGATCAATGAGACAACGTACGCTGTCGTATCCCTTCCGCTGACTATTGTTAGTCAGTAACCCCACTTAATCCCTAGCGTGCGCCCTCCTGTGGGGCGTTCTCTATCAATAGGTAACATTATGCCAGTAAAGAAAACGATGTCTGAGAAGAACGTACGCACGCGCAAGAAGCTTAGACCAGCGGAGCCTAAAACCACTGCCATCGGCTTTAAAGGTGGCGCCAGTCTCTTAGTCGATATCAACACGTGCGCCAGGTTGGAAGGTCGTAGTGCAAGCAACCTGCTACGAACCATCATCACGCTAGCAGTTCAAAAGCGGTTAAACCGTATTAAAAAACTAGATGCCGGGGACACGTCAGAACTCAGAGCCCGACTACAAAAGGAGCTTAGCCAGTGATGAATATCGATGTCAGCAGTATTTGCGGGAAATACCTGGAAATGACCATAGAGTTAGATTCGGCGACAGTTAAAACGGGAACAATGGATCATAAAGAGGCCGTCGAGCTGGCGCGAGTATTAATATTCGCTGCAGAAAAGCTGTTAGCTGGACCATAGGAGGTGATGCGTGAGTAGTGAAGTAGAAGATGCTTTAATTGAAAAACTTTCAGATGTTGACATTGTAGTACTTGAGTCCGTGAGAGACCTTTTTACTTCAGCCAATGAGCAGCTTACAGCGGAGAATAAGCAGCTAGAAGCGGATAACGCGCGGTTATCAACGCACGTATGCAGCATGTGCAATGGTTACGGAGTGGTCGGCAATATACTTGAGGCTCAAGATTGCCCCGACTGCCTAAAATACAACAGTCATGAGGACGCTATTGCGGAGCATCACAAGCGAATGAAGGCGGATAACGCGCGGCTTAGAGAGTTGGAGAAAAAGCATCTATTTATGATCGATAACGGTTTAGGCTTTGAAGATTTGGAGCGTGACTTATGAGTAAAGGCAGCGCACGGCGCAAAGAAAACACAAAAATATGCAGGCACAGCATTAACGCGCTTGAGTGCTATGCATGCAGAAAGGACGCCATAATTGAGGCGCTTACAGCGGAGAATAAGCAGCTTAGAGAGGCTGGATATAGAGCGCTAAATGGTGATGATGCCGAGTTAAAGCTGATTGTAGGATGGAATGCATGAAAATTGAAATATTAACGACCAAAAAAAAGCTAACAAAGGCAATAATAAAGCAGTTGAAGCCTGCTACGGATGCGCAAAAGTACATCTTTACCACACTGCCGGTCATAGGCTATCACGTACGCGGCATGGGCAAGGGATTTAGTGAAAACCTTGGCCTATTTGAGTCCGGGAGCGGTGAGTGGGTGGTGGTAAATCTCTATCCTTTCGAAGCATCCTTGGACGCGTTCAAAGTATACGCACAACTGCCTAGGGGGTGGAGCGCAAGCAAAACTTTTGACACTACGGGTCAGCGTAATGAGTGGCTAGAAACGTTCAGCGCTGTCAAATTGAAGTGTATGAAAAATCATTTAATAATTTAACCGGGAGGTAATACAGTGGAAACGCATTTAGAGTGTATGAACCGACTGGCTACAGAAGACATTAACGAAAATATTCAATGGCATATTAAGCAGGGCTGCATAGATTATACCGATAGATTCGGGGCTATAGCGGTACCGGTAGGCTATTCAATATTGTTAAATTCAGATTATAGTCACTTTTTTTACGTTAGACATTCGGATGATAGCGAGAGCAGTGAGCACTGGGATCGGTTTGCAGTGCTGAAATGGGTAAAGCGAGATTTGAATTTAATAGAGGGTAATACAGTGAATAAAGAAAAATTGCAAAAATTCATAGAAGAAAATTTAGAATTCGGAGTCAATGATGACGGCGATGTGTATCTATCCGGTGTTAATTGTGATCTGACCGGCAACCTCAGCGGCAACATCAGGGGCAACCTCAACGGCGACCACTACGGCGACCTCAACGGCGACCACTACGGCCAGCGCATTACAAAATAGGGCATAATTCAATCAGAGGTTAATACAATGTTTTTAGTACAGTGCAATAAGCGTATTTTTTTAGACGTAGAACAGATTAATTGGCTATCAGTGGCCGAGTCTGAGGTTTCATGCATGCTGATAGGTTGCGAGACTCAATGGATTGTTCGAAGTGAGTACGTTGATAGCTTTTTAAGGGCTGTGCAGTCTGTCAACGAAGGCAAAACCGGGCAATCAACAGTTGACTTAAATAAAGGGCGATACAATGAGAAAAACTGAAGACAAAGCAAAGTGTACTGAGTGCGGTGGTGAAAATCAGCTTACCGATAAGGCTTATGATGGCGGCCATGTAAGCGAGTGCAAGACGATCTGCACTAACTGCGGTCATCCCTCATATTGGGCGTTTGGATACTTTCAGAATGAAGGGCTAAACCCACAGGCGCAGGCATTATGGGATTTGATGGCAGATCGTAACCGTGCAGCTCAGGAATCGCTTGACAACATGATAGCGAAAGGTGATGCCCAAACAGATCTTAATCTATTCGTGGCTAAGCTAGCGGGCAAGGAGAACACCAGGCGCAATAAACCCGGCGATACCAAAATAGAGCATGGTGAAAAGCTGTTGCTAGGCGGCCTATTGGTGGTGATGTTTATCCTAGCAATTATAATCGTGATTAATTGATATTGCCTTTGCCTCTCGCGCTATTCAGTGAGCGCCAGCAATCTATGATCGTGGATTTGGTGGCTCGCTGTGCACGTAGGGTGAGGTAGTCCACGTTTGCGACTTCTACCTTGGCAAGGTGCTTAAGGTAGTCTGGAGTCTGCAGGGCGAACATCTCTTTTGCACTGGCTGACTTCTCTTTACATCGAAAGCCTAGTGATGCTCGTACACTTTTAGTTTGTTCGTCCAGTGCATTGTAATACGCTTGCGCTCTGGCAAAATCGACATCTGTATCCGCCAAAAATTCTAGGGCAGCTTCCATATCGGACTGATTGACTTGCATATCTTAGGCTCTTGTTAAAGTTTTAGGAAGGCCAGTATAGCGACTAGGGCACCAAGGAATGATATCACTATGGCTATCGTCTTCTGGGTATTGTCTTTGTGATCTTTGCTTGTGTCTTTTACTGCGTCACGCGAGGCTTCAATAGTGGTTATTCTAGTATCCAGAGACCTTGAATGGTCATCGATGTCGTCTATTTTCGCTAATATTTTCTCGATACCTTTGTTCATGCCTTCCTGCTGGGCCACCATCCCGGATAAGTCACCCAGGAATAAAACAACGGCTTCAGTGTGCTTATCGATCTTATTACCAAGCTTGTCAACGTCTTGACTGTGGCGTTCTTGCATTGCTCGGAGCGTATCTATAGCTGCCAGCATGGCTTCTGCTGAAGTATTCATCGCGTCCGAGGCCTTATCTACTGCGCCCGCTCCCAAGCTCACATCCCCTTTCACACCGTCACGATATCTCTCTAATCGCTCTAATGATGTTTCCATAGTACCGTTAGTGGTGTCCATAGTATCGCAGACACGGTTTAATACACTAACTACTTTGTCCAGATCTACTGTCATAAACATCCACCGTTTACGCAAATAATAGCATAAAGGCGCATACCTCTACGCGTAAAATGGTGACAATGTTACAATTCTGCATTACCAGATAACAGGTTAGCATTACGCTGAGCCCTAGCTGGTACGTCATCCCTAGCGTACTTACTGTCGAGCATTTCAGTAGCGGCAAGCTCGTAGTCGCCACACTTGACAGCTAAAATCATACGCTTAAACTTCATTAAGCCCTTCCAGCCTAAATTATAGGCCATGTCGATGATGGCCGCCTCCTGGTTGTCAGTCATAAACCCCGTCAAACCATTGGCAGACATCAGCTCTTTGATGTTTTTTAAATCGTTGTTGAGAATGTGGAGAGCTTCACCCTCGGTAATGCCCCTATCCTCAAGGTTTGTACCATATCCTATCGTCAATTTACCGGCGGTGCACTGGTATGGTGTCGATCTGTAGCCTTCGTTGTCAATAATATGACGCTGTACCGGTTCTAGCTTTTTGATAATTCTTTCCTCATCTTCAGGTTAATTTTGTTGTAGAACTGGTAGACGGCCTCATAGTGCCACCACTTCCAGTGAACGACTGGCCATGGTCCTTCTAGGATGCTTAGCCTATGCTCACCGATTTTCGCAAGCAGGTTTGGTCTGTAGCATGCAATATTGCCTCCGAGGTCTTTGTTGCACTGAGCACACTGACTATGGCAGTTGTCTTGAGCGTACCGGGTGAGCGTCCTCTTGGCTCCCTTGCTGATGTAGTGGCCGCCATGCATCTGGCCGTCAAGTATCCCGCATGAGATACAGGGCCTGTCGTAGTCACGGAGGCGGCAGAATAGTTGAAAAGCGGTGTCTGCTTTTGGGCGCCAATAGCTTATTTTTTGGTTTAGTATTGCTAACTGTGCTTTGTTTTGCTTGCGCTCACGGGCAACCCGGTCAACCTTAACCTTAGCCAAGGCCTTGCCGGCAGCACTGAACGCGCAATCAAAGTTACAATAGGTCGACAGTCCAGCCCTATGAGTAGCGCCGGGAGTTTTGCAGTGCTTGCACTTCGCCATAGATAGACGCTCTGTTTTGTTGTACCGAGTATACAACAATAGGGAGGTGCTAGCGTGAGTCTTTGATTATTTTGTTAACGAACTTACTACTAACGCCAAACGCAGCAGCAGTACTGGCTGCCCCTTCCAGGTAGCTGATCAGGTTGCCATGGGCGATCAAAGCTTGCTCCAACTCAGCCTTGACCGCCTTCTTGGTCATCCCCTGGAAGCTATCACGCCTTTGCATGGCACCGTAGTACTCGGCAACGTACTCATCCACCGCACTCACAGAGCGCCCATGATTTTATTGATAGCGGCCTGGCCAGTTTTTGGGGCTGACTTCTTTGGCTTTTTGCTGAACTTATTCTTAATGGCTAGGTGAGTTAAAAACCCCGACACCTCTTTGGTCACCGCGCCAGGCTGGACATGAGGGAAGCTTGGCCAGTCGCCATACTTCTCTTTGTACTTATGCTTGGCCCAGCCTTGAGCGTTGGCATATCCCCTATCCTGGCCTACGGTAAGGAGACCTTCCAGAAAAATCATCTTGTCTTGCCTTAGCTGCTTCACCTCTTTCAGGCTTCCCGCTATCGTTTCGATCTCCTCTCGCTTCCCCTGCAGCTCCGTTCCGCACTTCAAACATTTTAGCCCTATCATTGTCTCGTTGCATTTTTTGCATTTCTTAGGTTCCTGTGCTTCAGTTGGTTTTTTGGCTAGCTCATTTTCTCGATATTTCTTCTCGCCGTCATGGAGTTCAGTGGGTACCACATCCTCTACCAGCAAACCAAATCGGTCGACGTTCCCGGCATGATCCAGGTACACTGCGTATTCTTTACCCTGCAGTATTCGCTGTATGCGTCCGCCCTTCTGTACGTACCGTATGAGGCTTTTAGTTGGCGAGCAGTCAATCAGTGCGGCCACCTTCTTTTCGTTGTACCCGGTGTCGAGCAGCGTACAGCATGAGAGTATCTTGATGATGCCGTCATGGTGTTGCTGGAATATCTCCACTCTGTCCTCATCGCTGGTATAGGCATCGATGTGAACCGCTGGTATCCCTTCGGCGTTGAAGGCGTCCACAAGAGCCCTGGAGGCTGCCCGGCTGATACTGAAGGCAATCGTACACAATCCGATAGCGTGTACCTTCCACTCAGCCACGGTGTCACCTATGAGCTTGGGATCAGTCATTACGATCTCAGCTTTGTTAGGGTTGTAGTCCCGGCCGCCGGTAGGGATGGTTACCGTAGGCACTGATGACAGGTCAGGGATGACGCCAGCGAAGTATCGTACCGGGCACAATAGCTCTTTTTCGAGCAGCTTTCGCGGAGTTGTCGGGACAATTAGGTGTGTGTAATGCTTGCCAAGACCTTTGCTGTATGGCGTGGCGCTCATCCCTATAAATATAAGGTTGTTAAACGCTTCCATCATTTTGACAACTGACTTGCGCAGACTGTGGGCTTCATCGATTATGCAAAAGTCAAAGTCGAGCATCCGAGTTCTGCGCTCCAACGTCTGGATGCTGGCTATCTGTACAGGTGCGTTATAGTCGGTCCGTGGATGTAGGGACTGGATGACGCCACACTTCAGCCCGTAGCCTTCAAACTCAGCAAGCGCCTGGTCGATAAGTTTCTTGCGGTCACAGATGAACAGGCATTTTTTACCTTTGGCTACCGCTCCCTCAAAGAGATTGGCGGCCAAAAAAGTCTTGCCGAAGGAGCACGGACCATAGAGCATTATTTTCTTGTGCCCTGCACGGATACCGTCAGCCAGTAATCTCTTGGCGTTGGACTGGTCGTCTCTTAATACTAACCTCTGTGACATTACACCAGCTCCAGCTTGGGAGGGTTGGCTGGATCGTAGAGGAGCACGCCTTTGAAGGTTATCTTGTCAGGCCGGGTTTTGTAAAATCCCATTATGTCCTGGTAGGTCTGCGAGGGTAAGGCCACCTGCTTTGGCATTTTCTTACGGTTCGCATCATAGCTAGAGGTAAACTTAGCTAAGCTATCGATGACTTTCTGAACCACTCGGCCCTGCGTTTTGTTTATTCCACTGGTCGTTATTTCCATAATATTCACTCTCTTAGTCTAATTGAAATTCATCTTTACGGTTAAACTCGATCTCTTCAGCCAGTCGTCGGCGCCTTACGTACTCACTGTCCGCTTCAATAAGATTGCCAGTGCGCTTGCGGTCTCTCCTGACCTTGCATACAGTGCAGACGAGGCTCCTGGCTGGGAACCGATCTTCTGTTTTCTGGCTGCCGCACCTGGAGCACTCCTTCAGCAAAAAGGTCTTTTCTCTTTTGTACTTACTGTACCGGTTCAAAGGACGTCACCGATGCTGTCCCTGGTACGTGAGTCAGCCCAGTCCCTATCAGCATCGCTTGTCGAGCGTCCCAAAGGGTGCCGCCCCTCAGTAAAACCGACACCATGGCCATCGTGCCAGCCTTCCCGGTAAGCCGCTTCAAGTGCTGCAGCATGCTTGGCGGCGATGCTGGCGTACAAAGTGTTCAGCTCCTGATATCCAGAGCAAGGATCGCCACCATCAGGAGCCATGCAGGCTGGCAGAGTATTTGGCGTTTCTGTTTTCATGTCCTATCCTCAAATTTTGGTTATACGAGATCATAGACCTTATGGACACCCTATGATAAATCTCTAGGGGCCTTGGCCTTGCCTTATTGATCTTCTTCTCCCACACACTGCTTAACTGTTCGGAACCGATTCAATATCCTATTCAGATGGTCAGTCTGCCCTGGTGTCCGTTTGCCCGATTTTGGCGCCGGTCTCAAGCGCTGTTTGTGTGTGTCGTGGCTTCAACGCAAAATGCGCTAATTGCGTTGAGTTTGCCTGTTATTTTTTGCGTGTTTCGGATCAGTTTAGTTTTGAGTCGTTACTGTACGCGTATCAAATGGACTTATAACGTCCAGTTGGCGTGGATATGGTTTGAGAGGAGTGCTATACTGTAGCCTGAGTGTCCGGGCTGGTGTGTTTTTCTCTTGCTCTCTCAAAGCATACCCAGGTACTAACTGGATGACTTCATACTAGGCCTTCGCTGAGAGATTAGCAAGGCCTTTTTACTTTATATTGTAATTATCCTACAATTATCTACAGTGCTCCAGCCTTCCGCATCTCGATAATCTCTTCACTGGAGAACCCAGCCTCTTTAAGCGCTAGTACATCTTTGACTGACAGTGATTCAGGTTCATACCCTTTTCCCGTGGGATGGTTCCCAAGGATAAACCCTTGAGAGTCAATAATATTCCCGGATGAGTCATGCTCTAAAATTATTCTCATTGCTTATCCTCAATCTTCTTGGTTGGCTTGTCGGCCTTTGGTTCAGGCCATTTGATTAGATCGTAATTGCTGCGGTACGACTTACTATCCTCTGGCCTACGATCGCTCCCCTTCCCCGCCTCTGTTGCCGGCATGCTTCCCCCTTGATTTACATTTACAGCAGTCCAGGCACGTCCACCTGAACCCCTCGCTACTGTTAGTACAGCGAATGCAGACCATCACTATATCCACACCGCACCCTCTGCACTTTGGCTGGTCTTCGCCTGGCATTAAAACTTGAACTGTCCGTTTGGTAAAACCTCGAAAGGGCTTTGCTCCTGTTCAGTCTCATGCTGATACATGACACCTTCACAGAGACCGAGTACCCGGAACTGAGCAACCTTGTCCCAGTGTGCGATTGACCTAGCCTCTACCTGCTGCCGTTCACCCCTTAATAGGCCACCGTCAAACATGATGACATGAACCCTCACTGTTCCCCGAGCAAATGGGCAGTTGCGCTTAGTGTTGGCTTGCCACTTGTCAGCTAGTATTGGCTTGTCGAGCATTAGTATGCCGTCCGATAAGCTCACTATCTTATGGTCCAGGTCTCTCCCGCTAGTGATTAGTAGGCCGGTAGGCAGCTTGTTAACGTCAACCACCAACTGAGGTATGAGTACGACCCTCAGCGTTCTGCAGGGGTCGGGATGCCTCCAGAGAGCTAACTTACCACTGGATGATGATAGGTAGATGTCGCCTTGCTTTGGGTGGGTGAAATTGGCCGTCTCCTGAAACCCAGGGATAGGCTTTTCCAGCTTGACCTTTTGTATTCTAATATTCTCTGTACTCATATCTAATCCTCAATGGTTATTTGTTTTTCGAAAAAAATCTCACTCTTCTTGTCCCACAATATAGGGGCTACCTGCTGTTCGGAGTATTCGCGTGCACCGCTGACAGCTTTCATCATGCCAGAGTAGTCGATGCCATGGACGTTGCAGTAGGTTACAATGCTTCCATCGTAGACCTTCTGTACGTGGGCTATCAGCTCTTTGCCGACCTCCTCATTATTCTTTCTTATTACCTTAGTACGTGTCATGCCTTTCCCCTAAATCATAACTAACAGTATAAAATAGTTGACGCCGCATGTCCACATTGCTATAGTTCAGTTCATCAGGTGAGGCCATTTTTTCTTGGTCGTTTGGATGGTTGATCCTGGTTATGATTGGAAGTGCAGGGCGGTTAGCTCAGTGGGCAGAGCGCACCCCTGATAAAGGTGAGGTCATCGGTTCGAATCCGGTACCGTCATGCGCCTCTCCAGTCACCTAGATTATTTATGTGGTGGTGTTATTGGTGCATCATGGGAGTATTAAACTAACGACTTGGCTTCTCCAAAAAGGCAACTTGCTACGGCGTAGAAACCTACGGTGAGGTATAGGATCGAGTAGCCCCGATGTAATAGCGCCCCTTCATAAATAATTTACACGGTCCTCCCAGGTCTGTCGACTGGCCTCCGTAAGGGGCTAACAGTTTATGGGCTTGAAAATATATTAGCTATCCGCCTGGACTAGATTGCCGGGACTAAGGAGCGAAATATGTTTACTGGTTGATTGCCAGGCAGGCCCGCCTAATTCCTCTTGATCGAGGGAATCACAAGCATAGCTGGTTTCGCGTTCTCGCCAGCAGCCTGCCCTTGGGGATATGCCGTAAAGCCGGAAGAGACCGCCAAAATTTAGTAGTTATAGATGAGAGTAACGGTGGCGATACTAGTCACGTCACTACCCGGTAGCTCAGTTGGGAGAGCATAATTCTTTGCCCTGTTATGGTTGCAACCAGGCGGAGCTGCTGAATGAAGGTCGCGGGTTCGATCCCCGCCTGGGTACTTTCTTCTATAGTTATTAACTAACGATTAACTAGCGAGTCTAAGCATGTCAAGAGTATATGACGCAAAACAAGCAGCGCTTTCAGCGTACCCAGACGACAAGGATGCCGGGGTAACTCTACTGCTAAGCTTCCTTTCGATATCCGAAGAAGACTTTACTTACAATGAAGGCCAGACCCCAACCGAATATATTTACGGCAAGTAACTATTCCTAGCTATCCCCCGCAGTAGGTACGGTCTTATACATAGGAACGTACTCTTTCTCAAGTCCTAGCGGCTCCAGCATCTCAGCAGTCATCACCCCCTTACCATTCATCGCACGCGAGAAGTTCCCCCGGTCAATGCCGTGCACATCGCAGAAGTGAGCCTTGCTCTTGTAGTATTTCTTTACGTGCCGGTTAGCTATCCGAAGCATTACCGTGTGGCCGTGGACTGTCATAATGAGTCTCCCGTTAATTAGTTTGCTATTGTATAATACCTACGCCAAAAAGGCTTGCATTATCGTGAGAGTATTGTAAGATGAGTACAACTTCAACAACAAAGAGAACGACCATATGAGCATCGCACACCGAGTACGTGAGCAGTATAGAGCGGAAGGCACATTGAACCCACCCGCCGACCTGCCAATGACCGACATCCCAGCATGGGAAGCCGAAGCCACTAAAATTCTGATGGAGGATCTGCAAAGTGTCTAATCTAGATTTCTGGAATGACGTCAGCAAGACTGACCCAGCGCACACCAAGCCTGCCAAGATAGGCTCCATGAATATCACAGCAATTGATCCTCAGTACCAGCGCAAGAACGCCACAGCAGCGTTTGGCATGTACGGTACAGGATGGGGCATACTGCCTGGTAGTGAGACGTACACGATAATGGATGTGGGCGTTGATGAGAAGATGTGCCTATACCAAGGTACCTTCTTTTACGTTACAGCCCAGAGCAAAGGTAGCTTCCCTATAACCTCAACGATCAAAGTTCAGTACATGACCGGGAAATCTAGCGTTGGTGCCGGGTACATGAAGGTCGATGATGAGTTTGCCAAAAAAGCCCAGACCGATGCCCTCACCAAAGGCTTATCATTCCTTGGTTTTAACAGTGACGTGTTCGAAGGTCGGTATGACGACAGCCGGTACATGGCTGAGAGACGTGAGGAGGTCGCTAAGGAGGCTTTCATTGCTCAGGTTACCGAAGCCATAGGTAAAGATGATATCGCGCTGTACCAGGGCTACGTTAACGCAGGTGACGGACTTGCACTGGTAGCCTTCATGGGCTCCTTCGCTACCGACGATCCAAAGCGTGAAGCATTCTTCGCATCATGGCCCAAGGGCACCAAGAGCAAGATGACTGTCGTGCATGGCAATGTTCTTAGTGCGGGTCACGCCGCAATCATCGTGATAGCTGCTTGTTTGGCATCGTTCATCGCGACCGATGATGAGCAGGGTATTGTGGAAAATTGGGATGACTGCGCCAAGGTCAAGAAGTTCATCAAGCCCCTGCTTACCGATGGAGAGCTGGGTTACCTCAAGGATCGTGCAGCCCGAAAGGTTACTGACGCGGTAAACGAAGCAGAGCAAGAAGAAGCAGTGGAGAAAAGCAATGAAAAAACTTAGAGAGCTGTTAGTAGAGATTGCAGCAGGAAAAGGCTTTATCTTCGACAGTGACGACGACGAAAACCTTGAAGAGACTCTTCGCTTGAATTGTAGGGTCGTATCGACAGAAATTAACAGTGAGCATCGATGGCGAACGGAGCTGCATCAGGTTTGCGAGCTTGACGGCCGATTTTTTGGTGTGTCGAACTACACCGCTAAAACTATCGAGGGGGATGCCGAGAGCTGCGGGTATGAGTTTGAGGGCATCGATAACATTCCTGAATTATTCGCAGTTGAAGTTATGACCACTGCCTACGTAAAAGATCGACCAGCACACTTGGAGAAAAGCAATGCCAGTAGTAATTAGCGGTAAATTAAAAGATAAAGCGCGTGAGTTCCAAGCAGGAGAGAGTACCGGGTTTGGTATTCGTCTCGGCGAGAAAGTATACAATAAAGAGACTCAGGAAAACGAGTGGACTAATTACGATATAGCCGTATTTGCAAGGGCGCCCAAGCAGGTAGATTTCTATCGTAAGGCCTTATGTGAGGGCGCTGTAGTTCAGATCACCGGAGAGACGCAACGGCCCAAGTCGTTCACTGGTGGTGACGGCCGGGTTCATCTGTCAATCGATGTCCAGGGGTGCAAGCTAGCCAACGTATTCTACGATGAGTCAGCAGCGCCAGCTCAGGCGGCACCAGCTTATAAGGCACCGGCAGCAGATCCGGGCGCATACAAGCCGGCAGCACCACAGGAGGGTTATATGCCAGCTCCTGCAGTGGATAGCTTTGACGACGACATCCCTTTCTGATCCATTAGCGGGGCTTAGGCCCCGGAGTACCAGACGATGCCATTACATAGATTTACTGAGACTGGACTACCTTTTACACCATCCCTGCCACCGCCATTTTGCATTGGTGTCGAAGACGTGACAAATGTGGATCTGAGTACATTTAGTCATGTCTCAAATTATGAGTTGTCGATTAAGTGGATTGCAACATTTTCAGTAGCTGATTCCCGTCAATACGAAAGTGCGAGAGAGCACGCTGAGTTTGGCCTGGTAAGGTGCATGTACCGCGCGACCGTTGATGTGTTAAATGAAATACTTGCAGCAAGCTATGGCCACGACTTTGAAAAAGTACATGACCTTGCCACCAAGCATATCAATGAAATACTCGGGTAATGAGTCCCGTTTTAGGCGGCTACCCCGGTAACTCTCCAGCGGTTGCTACCTAGATACGTAATTGTAGCCTGGTAGGGATTTGCTGGACCTCGATAAAATAAGTTCTGCGATCCGGTATCCGCAAACAGCAATACGCCGGTCGCAGGCTTCCAGAATGTACCAACATCCCCGGCACCCCAGCTTGTCAAACTAGAATCTGCCATCGTGATAGTGATATTGCCGGGATCGCTAAACTCAATATTACCATATCTCTCTGGCGCACCGAGCGTAACGGCTGTAGCTGCACTAATGGCTGGCACCTGAACAAACGTAACGGCCTCACCTCCAACCGTCACCGTGCCGCCTTCAGGCTGCATCTCGATATCTTCGGCAGCGCCATTGTTTCGGCCCTGCATTACGTTTATCCCAACAGCCAGGTTCTTTCCTGCAGTCTGTCCAGATTGGAAAAAATGTGAGCCGGTGCCAGTGCCAGGGACGGTGTCTAGGGAGGTGCTTCTCAGCGCAGGAGCTTCTAATCCGCCAACACCTGTATCACCTTTGACATTGGCGTTGAATATCCCACAGTTAACCGGGGCTCCACCAGAGCTTGTGCATATTAAGTTTATGTTAGCGCTAGTCTTCCTGGATTCAACATTAAAATTATCGGTACCATTGACGCCGACAGCACCGAGGTAAGAGCCATCGGCATTCTTGAATACCGTGAGCAGAGTCGTGGCTGCCAAGCTGTCATTCTTATTTAGTGTGGCAGAGTTCGCCGCCACTGTGAGCATGTTCAAGCCGTTACTGAAGAAGGATACCGTAGTCGCAATACCGGTAACGCCAACGGCACCAATAAATTGATCCCCACCAAGACGCTGGAGGAATAGATTGTCAACGGACGTGTCATCACCCTTGGACTGAATAGAGTTGAAACCGTACTCAATGTGAGGCCCGGTTAGCGGATCGGCGTCACCGGTAATCATAGCGGCAGCAGTGGTGTTCAGTATCGATGGATTATCGCCAACGAAATTGGGTTTGCCAATGCTGTACGCGATATCACTCCATGCCGCGGCTGCTACTTCCCAGATTTGAGGAGTGCCCGCCACAAAGCGCATTCTGTCTACGCCATTAATCGATACCCGCATGTCACTGGCGGATGCTCGATATAGGCCCATGGTTAGCTGGTCAAGAAAGCTAACGCCCGGCGCACCCATGGTTCCCGATATCGATTTAAACTGGGTAAGCATCCCACCCTTACCGGAACGGGACATCGAATCGCTCATCTCAGATCCAACATCGGACATAGTTGGGTTTGCCCAGTTAGTCTCAATTACAGTACCGGATACTACTGGGTTTCCTGCTGGTAGTGTGTATGTGCCGTTGGCATCGCGTGGCATTATTACTTCCTCTTATTATACTGTACATATAAACAGCAATAGTTCAAATCCAAAAAATTATGACTGAGTTTTCATTCTTCATCCTGGCTGGCTACAAAGCCGCGAACGGCAGCATTTTTTGCTAGCTCTCTTGCCAGCTTTGGTGCAACGCCTTCTCTGGTTATCAGCCATTGAGCGAGAGCTTTTTGCTTATCGGTTTGACCAGCGATAAACTGCTGCACCTTTTGGATAGTTAAGAGTTTAGCTACGCCTGCTCCAGATGCTATACCTGGAAGTCCTGCAGCAGCGATACCAGGGGCGGAAAGAGCTGCGGTGGCGATAAACTTGGTAGCAGGGTTAACATTTTTGGCTGGTGCCCTAGCCTTAAGGGTAGACTCTGCCTTCTTGGCTGCCTCAGCGCTTCTTTTTAATCCACTCAGGCTATCTGGCTGCGCTGCATCCTTAATATTCTGAGCGTCACGCTTTGCCCTGGACTTAGCTAGGCCGGTTGCCTTACTGGTACCGCTTTTTATGTCGGATAGGGTCTTCTTAAGCGAAGAGCCTGCCCACTCTTGGTCAGCAATGTTGGACTGTGCAGGGGACTGCAGCGGAGCATCGCCCCTGGCATACCTCTTATTACTGTACGCTTTTGATGCTGCCATCCAGTCTTTAGGGCTAAACTTATCCAGACCTTTGGTCACCGCTCCGTCATAGGTGCGCCTGGTTCCCCATGCTGACAACTCTTTAACAAAGTCTTTTGACTTACTGCCAAGCTGAAGTTTAATTTGCTCATCAATAGCATGGGCAGCCTTTCTTAGAGCGGCCCCCTTGAGCGCACTCTCGCCCGACTCTTGAAGAGCTGACGCCTCCATTCTCAGTGAGTTCCTAATGCTCATCAGGTCATCACCTTTGATGCTGCCTTTAGTGCGATCAGGTTTCGCAGATCGAAGCCCGGTTGTTGTCGAGAATCCTTCAGGCTTACCCCGGAGATCCATTTTTGAATTGAAAGCATTTGTTAAACGACTTCTGATGGCCGGGGCAAATTCCGCCATAGCTGCGCCATCCATCTTCTCGAGAGTCTTGTCTACAACGTCTTTGGTGTTGATGTTGAAGTCTCTACCCCTAACACCACTGAACCCATGCTTTGCCCAGATCTCATCCATGTACTTATTGGCTTGAGTTGGGGTCATGCTAGCCAGGTCATCTGCCGCCCCAGATGGAGCACTGCCCGGCAGAGATTCCTGTGCTGCCCTATTCCTAAAGCTGCTATCTTTAGCCATCTGAGACCCTGCGGATCTTGATGTGGCAGAGTCAATAAGGTCATCACCTCTTCTAGCAATAGCATCGATGCCTTGCTGGCTTTCGATTCCATGCCTAGCCGACTCCGCTGCCCTTTTACCCTCTAGTTGCGCAGTGGTTTTGCCTAATGCGCGGCCTGTCTTCTGTGACTTTTCTGCCGCACGGTCAATAACAGCCTGAGATTGCTTGGCAATATTACCACCACCAATAGCGGGAGCGACCGTATTGCGATAAAAATTCTGCAGCGCACCACGATCCTCGGTCATGTTTATTGGCATGAATTTATCACCAGGCGTTACATCCTGGGCTATACGCCGTTTTCCAATCTGATTTAGAATAGGCTTTGCTACCATGCCGACACCCTTACCCACGGTGTCAAGGCCTGCTTTGGCAAGCGGTCCAAGAGCTGCACCCATCCCGGCACCCTTAAGCCGGCTGCCTGGGTTTGCACTAGCGAATCCGGTAACCGCACCTTCAGCCGATGCCACGCCGAGCCCTGCAGCCAGAGCTTTAGCCTTTGTCAGGCCTTGAGGTATAAGCTTTGCTGCGCCGGCACCACCAGTGGCAAGTCCGCCAGCTAAATTTAGGGCGAGAGATGTTTTTGGGTTTTTCTTTTGGAAAGCACTTCTTTTTCTGGCTTCACTTTCCATCATGCTATCGTAGATGTCAGTCCAGTCCTCTTCGCCACCCATAGCCTTTACTGCGGTTGCGGCTATCCCGGTACCAATCTCATCAGCCATACCCATTGAAAGGCCCTGGCCAAACTGGTTTATACCACCAATCCAGTCAGTACCTTCGTCTTCCTCTGGGGCAGCCTCTTTAGCAGTGGCCTTCTCTCGGTATGAACCTGATGACTGAGCCTCATGCGCCTTAGCCAGCTCAAGCTCAAGCTCTAGTCTTCGTCGTCTGTTATCTGCCATATTGAAAGCCCTCATCCTCTTTCGGTAGCGCGGCCAATTCGGCCTCTATGTCAGCAATAGAACGGCCGGTGTATCCTTTTGCCTCACCAGTCTTCTTCCCTCTGGCGGGGATCACAGTATCGAGCCATTTTTGAGATTCGGGCCATGCAGCCGAGGTACTATCTCTCTTTGTTTTTATTTTGCCATCTATAATCTCTCTCTGTACTGCCAGCGCATCCGCTATCTGGATGCCACTCATGCCCTTATTGATATTTGCTTTTTTCCAGCGCACGGTTTCCGTAGGCGTCAAAGCTGACCCAAACAAGCCGTGCAGGGCAACAAGCTGATGATTCTTCTCATAGTCTCTCCACCACTTCTCGTAATTAGCGTCTTTCTTATCCATAAGCCCAGGAGCCATACCCTTGACCCAAGCCGTAGCCTCGTCAGCGAATGTAATCCCGGTCTTGCCGGCGAATGCTGGGTCAAAATCATCATACACCTGACTAGAGAGTCTATACTCATCGGCCATTTCTTCGATTTCTTTAACCCTGGATGACGGGAGCTTACCGAACGTACCAGAACTAGACCCACTACCGCCTTTGCCTGTTTTTTGTACAGGCGTCCAATCTGAAAATTTAGGTATGGGTTGCCCATTGGCTGTGGCATTTTCTTGGTAATCTATCTGCACATAATGCTGATTCCCATCGGGATCCTCCATCAGCAAAGACTCTCTCTCTTTATCTAGGCGAGCGTTACTAGCTGCATTCGCAGCCGTTTCACGGGCAGTTCTTTGCTCTTCCTGTTTTGTCCTGTAGTCAAACTCTTCTTTCCGGGCAGCCTGGTCCTGGCCGTACTGGACCTCAGACAATTCATCTGCTCTGTTTAATTTTTCCTCTGCAGAGGTTCGCTTGTAATCAAAGTCACGCTCAGCTATGTCCGATTCACGCTGCAGCCCAGCCTCACGTCCAGCAGAAACCTCACCACGAAGAGCCGCGGCCTTTTCTTCCATGCCAGCAAGCTGCTTGTTGCCCTTGCGCTGTTCCAGTAGGGTACCCAGAGCATTCCAGCCACTAGGGCCTTCTGCTGCTGCACCTCTGCCCTGGACGCCACCAAGCTCAGCCTGTGACATACGCAGAGCATTAGCCATAGCTGGGCCTCGACCTTGAGCCGCTATCTCATCCTGCGCACGCATGCCAGCCGCTTGCTGCTTAAGTTGTCGAGGGTCCAGCCTGCGGACACCGCCCGGACCTACTTGAATCGAGCCGGTACCTTGATTATATGGCATCAAATACCCCTTATGAGTATTGTTTAAATAATTTCGCTAGGCCAACAAGCCCCATTGGATTACCGCTTGCCAGTGACGCTATTGTAGCAACCCCTTCAAGGGCATCCATTTCTTTGGCTTCACTTTCTGACGCTTCACCTTGGCCTCCACCTTGGACCCCCATCTGCAGCGCCTTACCTCTACCGGTGTCAGCTAGCATCTGACCTTCTTCTAGGCCTTGGGCACCTTCGGCAGCATCAATACCATTCATCATTTCAGCACTCTCAGCAACCTCATCGGCGGTAGCGACTACCTTCCCGGCATCATCAGCACCATTGAACATTTCCATCCAGCCACCTTCACCCATAGCTGAGCCCGCGAGCTGTACGCCGGCCTTTAATCGGTTGGTTTTCTCATTCTCTTTCCCAGCGCGTAGAGCATTGGCCTGTTGCTGTTGAGATATTGCCGCATCTAGCAGTCTCGGGCCTTGAGCCTTTTGTGCTGGTACGAAGTCGCCTGGTCGCGGTATTTGATAAGCCATTAGCCTTGCTCCAATGTCATGTTCTGACCTTGTGTCGCCTGCTCTGGAACGCCCGGAACATTGACACCTTGTAGTTGTTGGTTGGCCTCATTAAGGTAATACCCACGCTCTTGCATGCCCTCACCTCTGGCCGTACCACGTAATGCGTTTGCCAAATTAGCCTGCTGGAAGTTCTGCCCAAACTCTTGGCCACCTAGAGCCGCTTGCTGCTGACTGGTACCCAGTGCCTGGCCATAGTCTTGAGCAACATCGGTCCGACCTTCAGCAACGCTACCTAACCGAGCCATTTCATAAGCATCAGTACGCTCCCTACCTAGATTCGACATTGCTGCATCGTATGCCTGGTCACCTGGAGATAAGCCTTGGTTTCTCAGTTTTAACTCCATCGAGTTTTGGCGGGAACTGAACTGAGGGTCAAGCCTCGCCGTCGAGCGTTCATATGCAGCATCTTCAGCTTTCTGTCTGCCCATTGGATCAAAACTAAACTCCCCAACATCGCGAGAGTCAGCCATTTGCACGGGGTCACCGTACTGGTCAAAGTCCATCGGGTTCTGCATTTCATCCCAGTACCGAGCCATCGAGCCTTCGGCAAGGTTTGCGCGGCCAGCACCAACATTCTGCATGCTCTCAAGGGTTTGACCAAGAGGCTCATTCAATGCGTAGTCGGAGGTCCAGCGAGATATGGCCGGGCCACCACCGGGGTCTTGCTCTAGGTATTCGTTATACGTCTGCGTGCCAAAAGGGTCTGTCGAGCTTATTCTGTTTGCCCGAGTCTGAGCCTGGACGCGCTGTATGTCGCCCTCACTCTCCAGCTTAGCGACCTGCTCTAAATTATCTGCCATCGTATTATCCTCTTAATGCTGCCGCTTGTGCCGCTGCCTTCCCAAGTACTCCCGGAGCTGCCGGGCCATAAATACCACTACCAGCAACCCCGGCAAGACTATCTACAACTGGAGCCCTAAGCGCACTAGCTATAGCGCCTTGAGGTGCTGACGGCCCATAAATACCACTACCGGCGGCTCCAGCAAGACTATCTGGCGCTGGCTCTTTCGGGCCATAAACACCACTGCCGGCAATCCCGGCAACACTATCTTGCCTTGGGATGTTCATCTCACCAATAGCAAAGCCTGCAGGTGTTGAGCCATCAGGCGATGTCCCGTCAGCATTCGGAGGCATTGGGCCATAGTTTCCGCCACCAATATTACCGCCAATGGACGACCCTAGCCCTGCTGGAGTTGAGCCATCAGGCGATGTCCCGTCTGACCTTGGAGGCATTGGGCCATAAACACCACTTCCGGTAACGCCTGCGCCAGTTGGAGTTAGGTCTTGGGTATCCTGGAAATCATTAAACCCCATAAACTTAGCTTTATCAGCAAATGGGTTTACTCCTTCCCGCGAAAAATCAACAAGGTTTGGAGATCTCAGCGCGTTGGACTGAGGCGTTGGTGTTGGTGTTGACTGCCCACCAGTACCCGGTCCCGCACCAGGAGCATACCCAGACCCACCCGAATATACCGTTTGAGAGGTATTCGCTAGGGGATCGTACGTATTGAGGTCGCCTGGAGTTGGGGCTGTAATATCTCCGTACCCGCCACTAAATTCAGCGGGTAATTGGTCATTGGGGATCGTGTTGTTATTGCTTCGCTGGAGGTAATCGGCCATCCACGCTTCGCCACCGGCATAGTCACTTGGCTGGTCGACTAAACTCCGCTGCAATGATGTCCACGGAACACTTTCATCATGTTTCAATGGCGCCTCAAGTGACTCAAACCCGCCAACTGGATATATCCCCTTATCGGTGTGTATCCAGGTTACCGGAGGGCCTTTGTACTCAGCAGACGCAACGTAGTCCCGAGCAAGCTTTTGCAGGCCCTGATTATACCGAGACGGATTAATCTCATTGTAGTTTTGGAACTCAAGATCGTCACCTGGCACATATGACCAATCATTATCTGATTCCGCAACATAATCATCGTCTGTGCCGCCGGGACCACCAAAAATATCTAATAAACCCATTATAATGGTGCTCCGCTATCCCATACTACGTCCCAGCTAATCAGTGTCGTCTCCACTCGGGACGCGCCACTCATTGACAAGGCCATGTTTCTACCCATGCCAGCGCCACCAGATACAGGTGCCTTGGCTGTTAATTCTGACGTGCCCCATAAGGCATCATCCCACATACCAACATCCCACTCGCTACCAGTGGTTGCTGGGTCCGCACCTACATTCAACACTTCTCTCAGGTCATAATCATACCGGAATTTAGTTGTTGATGCTGGCGCTGAAATCGATAAAAAGTAAGGCCTGGCATACTTTCCACGCTTATGTAGCCCCGGCTCGCCAAAATCTTGGTAGCTGGTGAGTATGGAAAAGTCAATAGAGTCGCCATTAATAGGGGCTGTCGGCGTTATTAACAGGTTATCAACAGGTACATCCATAACGGCTATTCGCAGGTCTTTAGTTCCAAAATAGACCTTACCTTGCCATTCGTCAAATCCAGATATCGGGACTTGCCGCCATAACCCCCAGCCTTGAGTGGTTGTATGGCGCACAAACTGTACGTAATTGCCGTTATCTAGCTGTGGCTGAGTGATGATCATACTGCTCACACCCTTAACCATGGAGACGTCCCAACCATCATCTGTTCTGGATTGCTCCATAGCATTCTTGATCAGCAGTGATATTTTTTTTGTCTCATCTGCAGCCGCTGCGTTCTTGCCATCGGTGCCAACAACCAGCTCATTCATGGATGTTAGGCCGTAAGCCGACAATATGTTTAAGTCACCGCCATCCTGAGTCGCTATCTTAGGCCCTTTGGGTATCGCTCCAATGAACCATTTGCCCGATAACTCCCAGCCGTCAGCGCTGCCAGGGTCAGTCCCGCGGTACGGAAGGATGTCACCAGCACGGCCAACGGCCACAAGGTAGTCATCGATGCCGGTGCCTGAGTCGATAGTCCATGGGAATAGCCCTGCCAGGTTTCCACCGTGAGGCATTTTAGGGCCAAAGAAGAACTCATCTGCAGCCCCCGCAACAGCGTCAACTGCAAGGTACCAGGCCTTTGACTTGTTCTCTTCAATCAGCCACAGCCGGCCATTGTGTGACGTTATAAAATTGACGTTACCGATAACCAGATCTTCAGCAGGGCTAGGAGCGCCAGTCCCAGTGATAGCTGGTATAGTCCATAGTCCTGTTCCTGCACTGTACTGGTGGAGTCCGTTTTTTGAGTCTGCATAAAATACTAACTCCTCTTGTGCGATAGTGGTGGTGTGCACGAACACGCCATACCCGGCTTCAGCAGTCTGGTCGGCAAAGGTGACCTCCAGGCTTGGGGCGGCCTCTGCAATGGTGACATCCCAGATCCCCTCGTTAGTCACGGCAAATAGGCGGTCATCAGTGGCGTCATCATCAAGGCCACCGAAGGGGATCATGGTGTTTACGCTGATTCCCGCGCCATTATCTAGATTTATCTGCCACTCACGATAGCCCTTTCTGACCTGTAGGCCAAACTCGGCCGGCAATAGGTTGATGCTGTATATCGAAAAAAGCGGATCACCTGAAGACAGGATGGTGGTAGCGTCAATACCGCCGATAGGAGCAATGACCGTATTGGCCTTGGCTACCGGAGGGGTACGCTTTACAGCTTGTCGCCTAGAGTGAATAGCCACTATAGCCCAAATCCTGAGTCAGGTAGATTTCTCCAGCTATTCAGGTAAGGAAACCCAAAATTGGAGCCGGCATTAAGTATTTCAGAGCCCTTATCTAGACCGGTAAGGAAACCAAATATTTGTGCAAAGTCTTCCTTTGCGTCTCCAGTGTCAAAGCCCTTAGCGCTCAGCATCTTAACCTTCAGGTACCGGGAGATAAGCGTTTTATCGTACAGGGGAACATCGCTGCCGTTGGTGACCTCGGCCTTATACGTAGGTACCGATGCCCCATCACTTACCCAGTTCTTTGACATGTACTCGTAGTGAATGTCCAGATCTTGTGGAGGCGGATCGTTGGGGAACACATTAAACGTGCCCTCCTTGATCCTGAACGAAGCGTAGATGGTAGAGGTGACCAAATCCCTGCCCAGGAGGTACTGCCAGTCCTGAGGCGATAGGGGGCCGAACATAGGTACGTTCTGAGAGCGTTCCCAGCCGGTTTGGTCAAGCATGTAGTAGAAGTCATCAGGCAGAGGGAACACGCCATCGGTATTCCCGGTGGTGTTGATGGTAGCTTCCCTGTTCATTAGCTCCCAAGGATACGATATGATCAGCTCGTTACCCGCGGTATTAAGCAGGTATCGCATCTGAATAAAAGCATCGTCTTGAGACGCGTAGGGGTCAACCTGAGGTGACAAGCCAATTTCGGCCGCCACCTGGTTCAGGATATCGTTAGCTGTTCCAACTGTCGTGATGGGCATCTATTACTTACCTTTTTTGGCCTTCACTTCTTCAACCGGTGCGGCAACTTCTTTCTTCGGGCTGAGTTTCGCTTCAAGAGCCTGCATCGATACTACTAGATTGGCGATGGTTTCATTCTGATCACGGTTCATTTTTCGAAGCTCTTCATTTTCGAGCTTGATCTCTTTGAAGGGCTTTTCGCTCTTCATCTGTTCGACGTAATCTTTTGCCATGTCACGTAATTTGAAACCACCCAAAAACTTGGAGATTTGAACGTCAGCAGTGGTCGCTAGCTGCTCTACCGTCATAATATTGACGAAGGCTAACTCTTCTGCATTGCTTCGGGTAACACCTGTCCACTCACGTAGAGGCGTACCGTCGAGTTCAACATCACCTGTTCTACTTAGGAATGCTTCATAGTGACGAGGGAAACGCTGCTTATCCCCTTCATGCATCGGCCGGCAGATATTATCTTTTTGGCCCGGCACTCGGATATCGATATAGGTGACTTCCTTAAAGCATTGAGTGCCACGTTTAGCGGTTTCTGCTTTGTCAGGTTTAGTCCTAAGCTCGAATTTAACAAAAAGCTGTTGATCCTGCTCTTTCTGTGCGTTAGGGGTAAAGTCTTTCTCGTTCGCCAAATCTGGTAGCATATCTGATCCTCTCAATGATAAAAGTTTACTTCATGGTGGTACTTAAGCGACTGTGTTGGTTCCCCAGGCACGGTCGCCGATTTCAATTGTAACGTCTGTGCGGTTTATTGGGTCCGCATTGGCCGCGCCAAAACCTACACCCGGAGCTGCTTGAGCAAGCGCCTCAATGTATGTCACAGTATCATTGGTATCGGCACCATCAACGGCGTTAATTTGAACTGTGCTTTGATCCCCGTCACCAAGGCCTGTTCCGCCAATGTGCTGTGAGGCCTGGATTACGCGAGCATTGCCGTTCTGGTTCAGTACTGACCAGTCAGTTAATTTTGGATCAATGGTGCCGGTGTTGATGCCGACACCAGGCGCGCAGCTTCCGCCTTTATTCATGCCGCCAGAAAAGTCAGCGTCCGGGACTTCTGAAGACCGCGTGATTACTGAGTTGGCACTTAGAAGGTATGTTGGCAAGTTAGTAGCCATCGGTAAATCCTCTTGGTTGTTTAATTCGTTGTTTAATTCGTTGTTTATTGCACTTAGTCTAGCACGTACTAGGGGTTAGTAACCGCTATGATGCTCATACCACATTCTGCTTGATGATTATATATCTTGCTGATGCAACCTCGGCCCAGCCTGACAATGTTCCTGTGGGCTGTTCAGCCTGTATGTTCCCAGAGTCATTTCCAGACTCATCGCGTGCAAATTCCACAAAACTCATTGATCCGACTGCTGGTGCAAAGTTTATATCAAAAACTTCCCGCCAGGTAGTGTTTGGGTTATCTACCTGCACTGAAAAACTTCCGCTAACCTGAAACGCATTCGCCTTTATTCCGTCTGGCGCGTACATAAATCTAATTAGCAGCAGGGATATCCCAGACGCTCCGGTACGACCCATTCTCATCCCAACAACGAATCTATACTGAAGTCCAAGAGATTGGGCGTTAACCGATATCTCACCAGTTGGAGCCATCGTGAATTCGCTGCCAGTTGTGCTCCCGCCGACACCAAAATTAACCGTGATCTTTCCTGCATCCCCGGTACCCGTTGGTATCTGATCGGCTATAGTGGTGAATGTCCCAATTGTCTCTTCTGATACCTGCGTGGGGGATGATTGAGTATTGTCCACTGGCAACTGGTCAAGTCCTATGCCCTGCGTTAGCTCCCCTATTTTATCCACAACTTCTAATTCAGATCCTATTACCTTGGTCATTATGATGTCCTTGTGTTATATGGCCCACTTGGCTCTTATTTCGGTTATTGTATCGGTTATCAGCGTTGTGTCATGCGCTGACGAGTAAATTCTTTTCTCAAACAGCCTACCATTAAATGATTGCCCAACCGTCTTGGCTGTATCCCAAAATAGAATATCCGGCGTGAATGAATTTGCCCCAGCAGCACCAGTAAGGTCAAAGGTTACGCCGCCGGCACCAACCATCCTGCTACTCAGCCCATCGTAGACTAAGGCGAACACAACATTATTGAAGCTTCCGTTTGTTATATCCTGAAGGGTTGTTCCGGCAAACGAAAAGTGGTCAAACGTACTGACATTGAAGTTTACCAACCCTGAAGCAGAGTCAAACCAATAAAGACCGGGATTGGGCTGTGCAAACTGGACCCCGGCAAGGTACACGGTAAAGGCCTGTGTTAGCGCTGGGCCCGGATTACTACACTCAAGGGTTACAAGAGTGGAAATTTGAGCGCAATTCAGACTATTTTGCGTTTGAAGTACCACGTTTGCCGCGGTACCAACAACAGTATCGTAGTCATTGTTGCCGGCGGTTGTTCCCGTGTTATTCCATGCCGTTACTGGGCTGCCGACACCTACCGATACAAGCCCGGTCTCATCCCACACATAATCCGCCACCACTGGAGTAGGGGGAACTGGAGCTGGAATGCCCACAAACCACTTCTGTTTCATCTCATCGATTAGCGCGTTCTCTTCCGCCGTACTCAGAAGCCCATCATAGAACGTCAGCTCATAGTTTTGGGCAGAAAAATCAAGTCCGGCGCCAGACGCTAAATCCCAACCCATAACTTGAGGCCTTATAAGCCCGTTACCAGCAAAGCCGGTCAATGAATTATCGGTCGCTCCATCATTTTTTATGGTTCGTATTGTAGTGCCAACGCCAGACTCAAATCTACCGTATACGATCCACTCAACACTATCGGTGCTCATCCCTGGGCTGAGACTAAGGAACGATCCAGACTGAGCGATAACCGTGTTACCAGAATGCGATATACTTAAGGCCGTACCACCGTCCCAGATATGCCTGTTGTTCCCATCATTAAAGAATGGTATACCAACCCAGATAAATGACGCCTGAGAACCCATGTCCGCTGGCGTGCCAGATACCTCAACAGAAGCCGCTCCATTACTCTGCCAGCAGTCAAGGCCCTTATGGCTGTTAGGTATGCAGTTTGATTGGTTCTGAAATACAGTGAGGTCGTATTGAGACCCGAGGGTGCCCGTATTAAGCACCTCAGTAATTGGGCTGGCAGTACTAACACCTTGCTCATTCCACTCGACGGTCTTAGGAGAGCCGATGGCTGTAGGCGTGGCTGTCGCTGTGCTTGAATAGGTAGCATCGCCCTTGGAGTTAACAGCTCTCACCCTGAAGTCATACAGGACGGCATCAAGGCCAAAGATGTCAACGTCGACGTCGAGCCCGGTACCATCAAAGATTATCCAGGTAGCATCGGCGTTCTTCTTGAATTCAATATCGTAACTTGCTATGGCTGGGGCGGATGATGGAGCGGTCCACGTCATATTTGCCTGGGTAATTGCCGGAGTCACCACAAGATCAGTTATCTGGCTAGGTACACCCTCAACGGTTTCTTGGCTTATGACGGACGGAACGCCATCGCCAGTAATGTTCGTGGCGAAAACTTTAACGTCATACAGCAATCCAGATACCAACCCGGTTATATCGCCAGTGAGCACAAGCCCAACAAATTGATCCGTGTAAACGATATCCGTAGATACCTTGTACTGAATGGTGTAACTCGTTACTGCCGGGACGGATACGAGCGCATCCCACACAGCATTTATCTGGTTGTCGACAGGTATGCTTGTTATTAGATTTTGAACTTGGCCTGGCACAGTGCCAGAAGTGGCCAGTATCCCATTAATAGCCCCATCGGCAGTGTATCCGATGCCTTGGTTAATTAGTACGGTAGCGCCGCTATTTGCACCGGCAATTCTTCCGTTGACAGCGAAGGGTATTCCTTGGTCTATCCTGAAGCATACATCACCCGTTACAGCGAGGGCGCCTGATGCAGTAAATGGTAACCCATACTGGTGGAAGTCAATTGGGTCAACGTCATTTACGTAAATTTCACCATCGTCATTGACTAGCAGTCCCTGAGATGAGTTAGGGTTTGCGGGAACAGGATCACTGGTGGCAGAAAGCTCGCCATTCAGATTGCGTGTTAGATTCTGAAATATGATACCCATTAACAACCCCTGGACAGTAAAAAAGGGGCATAAGCCCCCTTTAGTATTGCTAGCCTAACAGTTAAACACCGTTAGCGTCGAATCGACCCTGGAACTGACGACCAGAAGTCGTTAGGTTGCCAGCCCATGCTAAGATTTGCACCTCGGCATCTTGGTTAGTTGAGTAACGACGATTAGGGCTTAATGGTACCATGTTACGCGCTGAATGTGGGCGCCAGTGGATGTAGTCAGTGTTCAAGAAGAACGCTGTACCAGTAGGTGCACCAGAGCCAGTACCGTTGTAGATACCGCCATCAAGGATCACGTCTGAGTCCATGAACTTAACGGTCATGAACCCGGCATCACCCTCATTGGTATTACTGAAGCGCTGCTGTGCCTGCAATGACGCAATGTAGGTTTCCCAGACATTGTTATCAGCTACGATACAGTCAGGACGGTCACCACCACGAACCAACTGAGCCCATAATGAATTCCACAAACCCTGAATGGTTGATGCGGTTACGGCAGCGGCAGTGTTATCACTAACAGCATTCTGCCAAAATGTGAAAGTACTTCCATCGATACCTCCATAAGCCGCGGCAGTCGGATCTACCGGAACAGCAGCGCCGAGACCGGTGATCTCTTTACCGCCAGCACCCGTACCATCCGAATAGATACCGGAGGTCAAAAGGTTTTTCATGGTTGACTCAGCTACCTGCAGCCGAGATTCCATGAGGTCGATCATTTTTTCTTTGCCTGAGTTCTGTAGCTGCTCAAGACCAGAGATCACAACCGGGACAGCCGCTTGCTTGATGTCGAACTCAGCAGAACTGATAACATCTGAGACGCCAACCGGGAGTAAATCATATCCGCTGTAGTAGCCGGCGTTGGTATTTTCAGCAAAAGATAGCTCTTGAAGAATCTTGTAGCCGCCAGAGAACGGGCGAATATTGCCTTTTTTCTCTAACTTCTTCAGAACGGCGTTGTTGTTAGTGACGTTATCAGCGATCTTACGAGTACGAGACTCGATGGTGGTCGCCATGATGTCACTATAATTCGGATTGGCAAATGCCATGGGGAAGTCCTCACATAGTTTTAGTTGAGTGTTTTTTGTTTTCTGCTACGCTCAATATCTGTACGAGGACTGGGATATTGCTTACTGTTTTATGGCTGTCACAGCATAGATTTGCGGTCTAATAATAACTGGGCCATAAATGTAAAATAGCAGTATTTACAGGTTTGTCAACCCATATCGTTCCAAGCGTTGGCGATTGTGTCCCTCATACTGGTATTTCCGCCCCCGGCAGAGTTAAGTCCTCCACGAGAGCCTGTGATGCTTGATGCCGCATTTCGCTTACTCTTGGCAAGGTTGTTATTTCCGAGAATGGATTGCTCCTTAGCACGCGATGCTTGTATCTTACTAATCTCAGGATCGAGAGCACACGCCTTTGCATAAGCTTGATCTAGCGTCATTTCTTGACCGCGAGAGCTGGCCATGTCCATGAAGTCAGCCATGGTGTGCCGAACATCCTCCATAAACTCTTTGCCTTGGGAGAATTTCGACACGTCATTAGTTGCAGACTGCTGAGCGTCATGGCTTTGAGTTTGTCGCTGGACTTCTTGCTGCTGCATCATTTGATGAAACGGCGCCATCTCTTGGCGAATCATATCCTGAACCTGGCCGCCACCCTGAGATGAGCTTTGCTGGGACGCTGGTTGCCCAGACAGTAGTTCGTCCAGCGTATTAATATCAACACCAAAGCGCTGGATCATCGATGCCACCAAGTGAGCCTTGTCCTGAGACTGCCCGTGCCGCATGATATTATCGTTGTTCATCAGTGAGCCAATGACCTTGAACGGGTCTTTTACACCGGCCGCCATCATGGAGTTTTGGTAGGGCTCCATTACAGTCTTGAGCTGCTTTATAGCTTTGGTGGACTCAGCAGAATTTTGCATGTGCTGAGACATTTGGGCTTCACGCTTATTAATCTGGGCTTGAACGTCTGCCGGGACTTTGCTCCAACCCTCACGAGCGCCTGGCGTCCATGATGCAGGAGCCTTGTTCGTAGCCTTGCCCGAATCAGTATCCGGTTTAGCTTCCGTCTCCTTAGAAACGCCTTGTCCCTTCTGCCCCTCATCGTCGGATTTTTCAGACGCTGCCCCTTTCTCGTCATAGCCATCATCTTCATTATCAGTTACCGTCGACTCATCCGATTGTTCTGACGCTTCTTCCGCCAGGCCTTCTGCTCTTTCCGTTCCCGATTCTGTCTCTTCTCCTTCGGACTCTTCCCAGGCTTCGTCAAACGCTTCTCGTAATTCATCCATACTATCTCACCCCGTTTCTATACATTGATTCTTGAATGGCTTCAACTCGTTCAGCCTTTGCCTTCTTGCTGGTACCCGCGTACTCTACTGCGCGTTCTTTTGCCTTTCGCTCGAACCAGTTAGGCCCGTAATCTCTCGGATCGGTAACGCTGTGCTTGCGGTTGTGTTCACGCAAATGCGTACGGGATGAGATTACAGATCCGTCGATAGGCGATACAAACGGCGAGAGGTCATCACGTATATAAGCAGCCCGGCCTTTTTCAGCTAGGTGCGCGTGGTATTCCTCCTTCGGTATCAGCTCATGTGTCTCGGGGTCTTGTACGAATGTTGGCATATCTTAGCCTCTTTATTTCTGAGTTAGTTAACCGGCACCGCCGACAGCGGATGAGCCAGTGGAAGATTTCTTGCCTTTGGAGGCCATCTTCTTGGGATCAGGTTTCTTGGCGCCACCCTGGCCGCCCATTGACTTATCGTAGGATTTTGCTACATCACTACGCATCGAATTTCTATAATCATTCTTCACTAGGTGAGTCCTCATATTTTTTGTAGCGCTCAATAAATCTTCTAGCTACGTTATCTGCAGACCCCATTATCTCAAGGCCAGTTGTGATCATTGCGATTTGCCTTCCGTCTGGATATAAAGCAAAAATAATATCTGCATCAGAGGAATTGACTATGGAAGTTACCCACACATTCTTATGGATAGCTCCTCTGAGTTCTTCTTCAATCATCAGATTTTCCCTGTGGGGGCTTGGCGGAAGCTTCGGCTATTTTGGCGCTGGCAGCCGCAGCAATTTCGTTGATTTTAAGACTTGTTTTCGCGGATTCTTTTTCAATCTCCAGAGACGTTTCAGCGGCGTCCTTTTCGATTTCAGATTGTGCGGTGACTTGGGTTTGCAGGATATTACCCTGGACCTGCGCTTGCTCGCGTAAGAGGTCGGCCTCAAGCTTAGCTTTGGTTTCCGCCATCGTCGCATGCATTCCCGCCTCAATTTCTGTTAGCTTAGACTCGTTTTCAGCTCTGGATGTCATGATGTCAGCCTTCATGTCATGCTCACGCGCCATACCATCAGCTTGTGACTTGGCCTTGAGTCGATCCATATCGCCCTTCTGCTTCATTTGCTCAAGTTGCATTTGAGCATTGATTGCTGCCATCTTCGGATCAGGTTTCTGTTGGCCCTGCTGCTCTTGAATGCGTTTTTGTGCCGCGGCAATACCCTTATCCATGACGCCTTCGATCTCAGATGCACCCTTGAAGCCGGCAAGGCCCCACTGCAACATCTGAAGCATCATTGGCTTCATCTCTGGGTCTTCTTTCAGTATAGGCGCTGCAGACTGCCAAAACTGTGCTAC
>TARA_R110000803_G_scaffold82288_1_pt1 | contig 40121 bp, 48 predicted proteins | sample TARA_R110000803 | Tara Oceans TARA_R110000803 (sample SAMEA4397772) | marine metagenome | biome: Polar Biome; feature: [SRF] surface water layer (ENVO:00010504); material: water (ENVO:00002006), including particulate matter (ENVO:01000060) such as... | depth 5 m | reverse complement strand
TGTATGATATTGTAGTATTTCTTTGATGCCTTCACGCAACCGCTTGACTTCTGCTAAGAGAAGTGGTGCGTCACGAACAAGGTTTTCGTCTGCGTCGTTTGAATTATAAACATAGTCAGAGGTAAGCCCTGTGCTATATTGTTTCCAAACTCTGTCCTCTGAGTGTCCTTCGTATTTGTCTGTGTCAATCATTCAAGCATCTCCTTTTAGTATAGATTCTATGCGGTTGCGCATAGCCCACATATCCGGTGTTAAAACCTGAGTGTCAAAATCCTTTAGCATCAAACCAAAGGCTCTATTCAAGCGTTGGGTTTCTGCGAGCAGGTTATCCAAATGAGGTAAAATAATATCCCTCTGTTCATTACTGCCGTTCAATAGTATGTGTTCTTTTACTTCGTGATAAGAGTCGATTATTTTAGTCATTCAATATACCCCCCGTGTCGGGTCGTCGTCGTTCTCTGCGCTGTCAGGGTCTGCGCCACGCCCTCTCATGTGCTTATCGCAAATGTCATCGAATAAATCACCGACACCCTCCGTTGGTGCGGAGTATGTGTCTAATGAGCCTTGAAGGGTTTTCACGGCCCACTTCATCGGCGCTTGTAATTCTGCGGGCATCAGGTCATCTGCGATTAACTGCGCATGAATCCCACCCTGTTTACGACCTTGACCGACTGAAAGGTTCTGCGTATGAATCTCTGACAATGTATCGAGAAAAAAAGACGCTCTGCGCATAGCCGTATGGCGCGCCGTTTCGCCGTCGTGATAAACACCCATTCGGATTTGGTTACTACGCAACAATTCTTCGATGTATCGCATCTGCGTGGCGCAATAAATGCCCTTTTGGGTAAGCGCAGTCCGGTTTTCTTTTATCAGGCTGTGAGTCATAAGTATAATTTTGAAGTATGTAGTTACCTCCCACGCGTCGATGTTGTCCGCCGTGAGAAGGGTGACTGCCTTATCGTTCATAGCCTCAAACTCCTGCGCCGATTCATCCGATATTAACTCAGGAAAAAAACTTTCTCCGTCTTTAGAGCAAAAGCCCCGCAACGGGTCAAAGGAGATTCCCTGCGCAATTGCGGCCATGTAAAAGGAGATTGCGTCGGAGACATCTGTTATCATTTTTTCACTCATACACCCACACTCCCTTGAACCTCAAGCGCCATGACTACTCTCATGTGCGCAACAATTGATTCTGCCTGATTCTTTGCGCCGGTTATAGCATCCGTGAATAATTTAGCCTCGGCATGTTGGCCGAAGCAGGACATCATACGCACTTGAATAACAATGCCGTTGCATGAGTCGCAACAGCGCCCATGCTCAACCATGCTCGCATCTGAGGTGTCATGGGCGACCAACGGTTGCGCATTATGGCCCGAAGTCCAATAGACCTCGCCGTTATGCGTGTGTGCGTCAATTGCCTTGTAGCACATGCAACAAGTGTATTCTGATTCTGCGCTCATTCAAGCAACTCCTTAGCGAATGCGATAGTGTCCGAGAAGTCAAACGGGTGATTGTTATGCTTCTCAAGAGTGAGAATGATGGTGCGCACATGATTGAGGTTGTAATCGTGCGTATTGTCTGTTTCTTCATCTGCGAGACTCTGAACTTGGTCTAATTGAAGTCTGCGCAGGTCATCGACTACCTCCAAAAGGTCTGAAAGAGTAATCATTCAGAAGCCCCCGTTACAAACGATGAAATCGAAATGCGGGTGTCAGGGTTCATGCGCAGATAATGCGAGTTGTTTACCCACCATGCGCACTTTTGAAGCGAATTGCATTCAAACATCGTTTGGTAGTTCATTTTTACAGTCCATGTTCTGTTTCCGTTTTCGTTATCCATATTTTCAGTCTCCTGTATTTGTTCCGATGGTGTCGTCACATATATATTCTTTGGTTCAATCATTGGTTTCGCCTCTTTATCATTGCGTCAAACTCTTCTTCACTTCGCATAATATAAATTGCGTGGCTTATTCGATTAGGGCGCAAATACTTTTTTGCGTATGCCTTCGCCCTATCCTGAGCCTTTGCGCATGATTCCAAGCGAAAGGTGAATATCGTATAGTCTTGACCTGCGCCGACATCAACAATCCAAGCAGGAAAGTTTGCGCTCATTGAGGTTCGCCTCCGATATACGCACGCCATTCCTGCATCAAAGCATCGTCAAGCAGGGAGAGAAGGAATGCGATAGATTCGCCTTCTTTGCGCAACCGTTCAGAATAGATTTTGCATTTGTTCTGATAAGAAAGAAGTTGCGCCGCGTCTGCGGCGAGCATTTGAGCCATCATTTCCACCAAACTCTCAGACGAGTGCGCAGTCATTCTGATTCCTCCTGTATGCGCAACTTGGCGATAACATCACCGACAATCCAAAACGGGGCTTGGGGCGGCACGCACCCAAAGACGGCGACAGTAGCCATAAGGTTGTATGTCTGTCCGCGAAGACGGCCTTCTTCGTCTGCGATAACATCACGCACATAGGCATTCCCTTTCAAATCAATGCCGTTTTGACGCATAATTGGATTGAATAACTCATCGGGAATAACTGCGCCTTCTACTACGGGACAGTATTCGATGAGGGAGGTGTAGTCAGGGTCGAGCGAGTCGCCCACTATGCTCTGCATGTGCGTGAGGGTCAATAATTTTCCATCGACCACGGACATGCTACCGTCGGTGCGCATAATCAGTGAAAAGTCTCTGAACATCAATACATCCTCTCCTTGAGGGCCGCATCAATCACGGCGTTGAGGTCAAAGTCCGTCATGTCTTCTTCTGCGTCAGAAACAACCGGCGCAGGTTTAAGACCGTTTGGGGGTCGTCGCATGTTCTGCGTGTGTAGCGCAGGGAGTGCGGGTGATTTGCGCTTAGGCAACATAACCGCTTTGCGTGCGGTTCTTTTTGAAGTGCCGAGTTTTCTGCGGCTCGCTTGAAGGTTCGTCATAACGACGAGAAGATGACCTGATGAGCAGGTGAAGGTTCCGGTTTGGACTTCACGCATTTGACGACCGCAGGGAGGGCATACGCCATCTTCTGCGGGGTTGTTCATCACCATGCGGTAATCTGAGGTTCCGCCGTCAGGTCGGCGGCAAAGAACGCCAACGACGGCATCCCCTGCTGTGCAATTCAATTTATAGGCTTCATATTCGGTTGGTAGATTCATTTTCTATCTCTCCTGTGGTTGGGCTACGACAGCCCCTGTATATATTCCTTTAGGCATTTCTGCCGCTTTTAGCCCATTCTCAAGGACTTTGAGTATCTCCGACTTTCCGACTCCTTGAGCCAAAACGGATTGAGTGAGAGCGCATAAAGTAACCCAACGGAACCCGCCGGTTTCATGCGTAGTGCGTGCGTGGGTAAACCACTGAGTCGTCAGGAATTGAAGCGTAGATTCTGCGCTCATTATTCAGACCACCCAAAAGCGAAGGCCATGATAAAGTCATCACATTCCCATCTGCGCATAACGCCTTCGCCGTCTGCGTCAGGGTCGAGTTTTTCAAACGATGCGCCGATTTTGCGCTCTAAGCACAGAGAAACATCAAACCCTTGTTCCTTCAAGGAATCCGCATACATTTGGCCGGTAATGCCGTTTACAAAACTGCGCTCAGTGTTGCCGTTCACGGTCAAAACCCAAACGGGCCATTGGTATGCGTGGCATTCTTCTTCGGTCATCGCTTCGGGTATTTTTTCTCTGCTCATTCTTCTTCGCCTCCTGTTTCTGCGCCGCAGTCCAAACAAACCTCGCCGTCAAGCGTGTTCGCCGTGTCTATGTGCGTGCAGGGTGCAGGTTTGCGCACCCATAGCGCCCCTGAGCCATCCCGCATCTCGATGCAGTCGATTGAGTCATGCGCCAAATGTAGATAGCGACCAATGCGCCCGTCGGGTAAAGACATCATCTGCGAGTTAATCACGCAGACCCATTCGCCGCCCAATTCTTCGGGAATGCGAACCGTGTCGTATTCCGTCGGTAGCGCCGTATATCCTGCGCCCATATCGACAGCACCTGAGCCGTCTGCGATTCCTCGCGAGTTGCCATACGGGTCTGAGCCGTAGCCGTGAATATGTGCGAACTCGTCGTTCATTTAGGCGACCCCCCCGTTCTGAACGAACCATGACCTATACCCATGAGCCGCTCTCTGCGCTGTAAATCCTGTTGTTCCTCTGTCAGAAGACCACGGGAAATGGCTCTCTCTGCGCATGAAGGGCAGTATCTGCGTGGAAAGGTAAAGTTTCCGTTTGAGCCTTCTGCTATGTCTGCGAGGTCATGCAGGTATTCGTTGGCATCTACTGCGTAGACATGTCCGCAAACGGTCAGGCCGCAACGAAGGTGAAGAACACCGACTATGCTCATAATTCATACCTCCACGCAAATGCGTTGACAAAATCCCGCTTTTCCCACATTACCGTAAGCACTACGGCCATTTGGTAATTTTGGGGTGCGCACTTGGTAAAGGTGTTACCTTTTCTGCGCTCAGAGCGACATGAATGAGACTCCATGCGTGCATCCAATTCACGCATAAATGCCTTCGCAGTCCCGCCGTGAACGAACAGGTGTTCGCCGTCATCTGCGTCAACGACGAAGACGGGCCACATACATTCATGGCATTCTGCGGTAGTCATGCTCTCAAAAGTAAAGTCAATGTGGTTATCGTTTCGCATTTATTCATCCCTCCTGCCACTGTGCGCAATATCGCATTCCTTGATAGGCCACGCCATAGGAGAGAGGCCCATAATCTCGCCTTCTGAGAAGTAGCCCCATTCAGGGTAAGTGCCTTGAACATAGCCGAAATGATTGCCGTCTGCGCTCAATTCGGTGGCAAACCAATACCAACCCGAATAAGACTCCCATGCCTTCAAAACCTTATGTTCTTCGCCCCATGCTTTGAGGTATAATGCGCCGTCTTTCGTTATCAATTCCGTAGTCATTGTTTCATCTCCGTTGTCTGTCCTATGTCACCCATGTATATATTGATTCCGTATAATTGGGAGAGTTTTTCGATGTTTACCTGCCATGTATAGCGAGAGCGCATAGAGTGCGCGAGAAGGGCGAGTTTGCCATAGTTTTCTGCGTCTTCGATAGTCCACCCGTTGACCTGCGCCATGTGTCTAAGCGTGCGCCATTTTGCGCCTTCGCCCAAAGTGGTTTGTCGCCCGTAGTGCTTGGCCTGATGGCATCGAGGACAGAGGGAAACTATGCGCTCAAGCGTCTGCGTGTGTGCGAGGTCGTCATAAATCCAAATCTCATGCGCCTCTACTGCGTGATTGCGCCCTTGATTCAAACCTGAATCGCCGCAAACCTCGCAGACATGCCCCGCTTCTGCGTAGCATTGTTTCCGCAACTTATCCCACTGTCCGCCTGTCAGGATAGAGCGTAGATTTACACCCCAAGAACCGGCAGGAACCAATTCGATGCTAAGAATCGGAGGTTGCGCATCAGGTGCGCAGTGCGAGCATACAGGCAAACCGTCGGCGTGAGGGCCGTTCAGGTCTGCGATTTCGCCGCATCGGTGGCAGGGCCACGCAGTCATCATTCATGCCTCCATTCAATTTCTTCTGCGTCAACTTTGCGGAACAAAAGCCATTTGCCGTCTTCGTTGCGCTTGGGCCAATATCCTGCGGCCTTGACTGCGGCCTTATCTGCTTTCCACATATCCCAAAACTCTTCGTTTGCGTAGCCCCACCAAACTTTGCGTGACTTCGCCATTTTCATTTCGATGTCGCCAAACGCCTCATAGCGTGTGTATATCGGGCGTGGTTCTGCGTGAAAAGACATTTCGATTTCATCATAGTAGCCCGATGCCTGTAATTCTGTGCCGATTTCTTCGGCTTTAGCGATAGCGTCGTCTTTGGTGTGTGAAAGGTTCTGAACGAACCATGACGAATATGAAACCCCTTTGGGTGCAGTAGTGCGCACACGCATAACCTCAACATACAGGGTGTAAAACTGCTCTTTCGCACCTGTGCGACACACGCATAATTCGGCGCTTCTTCTGATTCCGCCCTTCATGCGCTCACCTGCATAAATCGAGTGTTGAAGTTATCCCATCCTCGCTTGAACTCGTCGCCTGTTTCGCAACTGCGTATAACAACAGCCCAAGCAGGGCCGTATTGGTTGTCGATTGCCTCAACAGTGTAAAGGTGTCGAGGTTCAAGAACAACCCCCAACGCAACAGAGGATGTGTATGCAAAAAGCAACCTCTCTTCAATCGCCCTTTCAATGTCCGCTATGATTTGATTTTTCGTTCTCATCAATCCAAGCGAGAACGCCACCCCTTATCAAATGACCTCTGCAAAAGTGCTTTTTTTGGCCTGAAACCCCACATGTGCGGGTCATGCGATAAAAAATAAAGAGCGCACATAATGCGCACACGCAAACGCACACGCGAGGCGCATGAGAAAAAGGCAAAATAATTCTGTGATTTATCAAGCGCCTTTAAGCAGGAGATTTTCGGTTTACGCAGAAACATTTGGGCGCAAAATCTGCGGTAAAAAACTGCGGGTCGGTTTTTTTTCTCAGGGGATTTCGATTCGGCGGCCCAAAATATCAAGCGCCGCAGGATTTCAAGCACTACGGAGGGCATAAACGCTACACTGCGAGCCTATCGGCCACCTTTGCGCCAAATTGCCGAGGCATGAAGGCAGTGTCTAAACGCTACACTGCGGCCCAATCGACATAGAAAAAGCCCCCGTTTTTCCATCTGCGGGATATGCGAACCACGGGGGAACGATTCGCATTCTATCCATTCTCATACATTCATAGGCTCTCAGTGTATCGTTTTTCAGTTCAGGTTTCCGATTCAGGTTTCAGGTCTGCGGGTTCAATCCCGCCCATAACTCAAGCCCTTGAACGCATCGTCGTTTGACATAATGCCTTTCAGTGCGTCGATTAGAGCGTCTGTGCATTGCTCAACTTCACGGGTTGCGGCCCGTGTATTCCACGAGGTTCCCGCATTCGGAATATGCGCCATGACTGCGAACTTTTGGCACCCAAGCACTGCGGCGAGGTCTGCGCATAGGCTCTTGGTCGGCGTTTGTGAACTGCCCGACCCGTCGGACATTCGGACATCGAGGGCGTTGGCCCATCCCAATTCTCGGAACCCGAATATCAGGGACCGCCACGACCACGCAGACAAAGCGGAGGCCGCTTGACCGAGGTTGAAGGGTTGGTCTGCGCCCTTGACCTTGACGACCGCTAAAGCATCATTGCCGCCGTAAACATCGCAGGACCACGCCACGCCGTAGACTTCAACGGGTTGGCCTGATTCTTCAAGGATTTGCGCCGCCGCCAAAGCCGCACTGCTACGGATTTGACATATTCGGGCATCGACCGAGCCGACTGCGTTAATTGGCACGAAAATTGCGACCGTATCGGAAATGGTTCGGCGTCGCTTTTTATTGCGTATAAACGCATCACCACGGAGTGCCGCCCCAATGTCAAGGCCGACAACTTTACCGGCGAAGTCCTCGGTTTTTCTGACGACTTTTGTAACCTTTGCGCAGAGACTGCGAATTGCTTCAAAATGTTGCGCATGTTCTGCGACGGCGTCGGCATCAGGTTGATGACCTGCGCCTTTCAAACCTTCTTCGTAGACTTCTTCGACTGTTGCACTGCGCCCATGCCAACCCTTTCTTGGGGTCTTGATTTCATGCGGATTCCCGCCACCAAGTTTTGAACCTGCGTGCAATGAACGAATCATTGCGCCGTGTGATGGTGCGATAGACACCACGCATTCATGCCCACCGAGGGACTGCGTGCCATATTTGCACCCTTCGACATCGACGAACTCGTTCAAAAGTCGCTTTGCTTTGGTCGGTTGATTATTTGGATTCATATTTTCACCTCCATTCGTTTGACTGCGGACTTATCGGGCATCTTTTCAGGGGCCGTCATATCAGTCTGCGCAGTTTAGACTTAAGCGCCTCCGGCGATGTCTACGGATTCAGGTTCAAAGACGCCCTGCGGAATCAATGAAATGTTGTCGCCGTCGACCATTGAGAAGTGGTTCAAAACCTCTCTGCGCAACTCAGAATCAAGGGGTTCAATCCATCGACCGATAAGGGCGTTCAAAGTCCACCCATCCTTAGCCAAAATCGACGCATGAAGAAGCGCCCGATTTGAAAACTGAATGCTTGTTTTCCCTGCGACAATTGCACGCAATTCCGTATAGGATTTCAGAACCTCGGACATCTGCGCAGGTTCTCCCCGTGGGCTGTTTTCAGGCTCGGCCATCGAATGACTGAGGCCCACTATCGAAGCGGCAATGCGTGCGGAAAATCCGAACTTGACGACGGTTGCGGCGAATCGGTCAAGAAGCGAGGCGTCTTGAACCTGAGCCGCTTTGTAAGCGCCGCCCATCGAATAACCCGCCGTATTCCCTGCGGCGATTATGACCGCTTGAGGGTGTATTTTGAGGACTTCTCCGGTGGCGGGGTTGATGATGGTCCGAGAGGCTAAAACGCCGTTCAGAAGCACCAAAACTGCGGGGTCGGCTTTGTCGATTTCGTCAACAAATGCAACCCCACCTTCAAGAAGCGGCTTAACAAGGCCACTGCGTTGCCATTCAATCGAACCTTTTCCACCCACGCCGTATTTGACATTTCCGAGAAGGTCGCCACGGGTCATATCTGCGAAGCATATGATTTCTCCATACGCTTGACTGCTCTGCAATTTAGACGCTTGAAGCATGGCTTGAACCTGCGCTACTGCGTAAGATTTGCCGGTTCCCGCTTCTCCGACCATGTAAACAGGCAACGGAGAGCCATATTGAAGCCCTGCTTTCAGGATTCCGAAGACTGTGGGAACTGCGGGATGATATGCGCCTTCAATCTTCACTGCTTTGCCCTTCTTGGATGGCTTGAGGTGTAGCGTTTTGATGGGTTCTTGAGCCTTCAATTCATCGACTACTTTTTGAATCCGGTCTTCAACCTGCGCAGAAGCATTTGAAACACCCGTTTGAATCGCGTTCTCTGCGTATTGTTCAACGACTGTCAAAGCAACACTGCGGACCTGTTCTTCATTCAATCCGTCGCCTGAGAGCAACGCTTGAAGGAGTTCGATTTTATCGCCCTGAGTGGTCGAAGGCAACGACGCAGAAACTTGAGCCTTAATCGCTTGACTGAGGCCCTGCGGAGGTTCCGCAGTTGCGCCATTCGCTTTCTTTCCGTGAATCGGCTCACCGTTTGAACCGATGAACAGAGCCTCAGTTGCGTGATTAGCGCAACGAATCTTCGACCCTTTCGGACTGTCTGCGTGAACGAATCCCTTCTTTGGTCCGACTTCAACTTCACATATTGCGCAAAATCCCCTGAAAGTATTGGGGCGCAGTGTAGTGGTTTGCACTTGGGTTATGCTCTGAGGTTCAGGCTCAGAAACCGAGGCACTCGCATGACCTGCGCTCGCGCCGCTCACGGGCGAGGTGGTCGTTTTTCCGTGTGTTCCCTCCCGTCGGACATATTCGACTGAGCAGACCTCGCAGTGTGGCTTTAACGAGGTGTATGGGATGCCCTGAGAGTTGACGGCTTCAAGTTGGGCGAAATACTCTCCCGCCGGTATGATTTCGAGGCACTGAGCGCATTTCTTCGACCGTGTATTTTCCTTTCGACCTTTGATTTCAGACATTGCGCCTTTTGAAGCAACAAGAACCCCGGAGTTTTCGACCTGCTTCAACCACTCAGGTTTAGGCGTGCGGACTGCGCCGATAAACGACAGACTGAAAGCCATTTCCTGCGGCATGAACGCCGACATCAACGCGATAACAGCAACGGCGCAGAAAGTGCGGCGGAGTGTAGCGTTTCCGTAGTCTACGAGTTCAGGGTTCAGGTCTGACAAAAGACCTTCGACCGGCTCGCAGTCTGCGTGTTTGTCGATGCTGTCGGGTGCGTGCGTGAGTGCCTCGGTTTCGTCTAAGAAGCATTCGATGCACTGCGGCCCATTTTCAAGGGTCAAATCAACTTCGCCCGTAACATCAAAACAGGTTCCGCAGGTCATCGGTTCGATGGACTGCGGCGCATTTTCCGTGGTTGTCAACGCAACACTCGCGAGAGGTGCGTTTATTCCGGCCTCTCGCGAGGTCTGCGTTTTCTGCGTGGCGTTGTATTCCTTGACTATTCGACGCACTGCGAAGCCATTCTTGACTTTCAGAACCCGATGGGCCAAATTGTCAAAACTGCGGCGCAGTGTGCTTCTTTTGTCAAGAATCCAAACGCCTGAGCCTTTGGTTTCTTCTCGCAGATACCCCAAAGAAAACAGTCGGCGCAATGCTCGCTTAAACGCACTGCGTCGGCGCTGTTGTCCGAGGTTGAAACGATGTATCAAACGCTTGACTCGCGAGCGCGAGAGGTGCGTTGATTCAGGAACTATTGCCAAATTGGGGCGCAGTCCGTCGTTTACGGTTTCTTGGTTCATGTTGTTCTCTCCATCAACGAGCATAACAGGCTCGCAGTGGGTCATTCCGATGGATTCATGCGCAGAGGTCAAAAGGACCACTGCGAGCATGAAAGCCATTATCTTCAATACATTGTTGTATATCATGGGTTTCCCTCGCTTCTACGATGTATTGAGTGAGTATATCAAGGGGGAACTTGAACGGCGCAGAAGCAACCTAAACGATAGACTGCGACGGCAACAGGCTCTCAGTGTGCCTCGAAGCAAAACGCCGCAGATGTTAAAGGCACAGGTCCGACGCACGCCGTTTATGAAATGGTCGATTTCAGACCGAAAAAAACGGCGCACTGAGAGACAATCGGGGCGCAGTCTATCGTTTAGGGGTGTTCGCAGAATCTATTCGATGCACTGCTCTACAATTGCGGCGCAGTCTATCGTTTAGGCCATAGGCTCGCAGTCCATCGTTTAGGGTTGTCCGCCTCTCAGTCCATCGTTTAGGAAAATAACAGGCTCTCAGTCTATCGTTTAGGAATACGGCGCAGAGCAGGATATTGATAGGCTCGCAGTCTATCGTTTAGCCTCTCAGGAATGGGGCCTAAAAGCAACACTGCGGCGCTGTTTGGTCGAATAGGTCGTTTGAGGTCATGTCGTAAACCGGAAAATAGCGGCGCAGTGCATCGTTTAGGGGCCGATTCAGGGGAGTGGATAGGCTCTCAGTGCATCGTTTAGGTGATTCACGCAAAACCTCCGAACATCGCATACACGCGAGCGTGATGCACGCGAGGCCGAATCCGAGAACGGTCCACTGCGGCGCAGTTGTCCGGTCGATGTCAGGCCGACAGGGGGCCGACGGTCACGCAGTCCATCGAATAGAAGTCATAGGCTCTCAGTGCATCGAATGGGTTTTGCGGAAAAGTGATGTCCGCCCCGCAGTCCATCGTTTTTTGAGGGTTTGGCGGGATGAATTGCAGGATTCCGACGCAGAACAAAAAACCAAAAGCGGCCAATTTAGAACGGAAACGGGCATTTCAGAATCGGCGCAGAAAACAGCGAAACCCGATGATGCAACGACCGCACCCCGTTGTTCTCTATTCGATGCACTGAGGCCATGCGCAGAATTGCGGGATTGACCTTCATATGTGAACCATCGGTTCAGTAGCCATTCGATAGACTGCGGCGCTGTGGGGTATTGCTCAAATCACCCCATTCTTGAAAGTTTGAATAATTGACTGATTACGGAAAAGGGTGGCCTGAAAACGGAAACGGGCGGTTTGATATTTGAAAGAGGGGGTTCACGCAGTTCTTCAAGTGGGGCGCAGTGCATCGGTTTCCGTTTCTGAGTCCTCAGTTGATTTGATGCGGTTTCGGCGCAGTCTAAACGATAGACTGAGGGGCTATGAGGGAGGGTCTGAGAGGTCGGTTTTTGGGTCGGATTCGGTGAGGATGGCTTAGAGTCACGCAGAAAGTTGAATATTTGGGGTCAAGTCGGGAGTGAAACAGCCTCGCTATGTGCCTTTTGGACTACTGAACCGCCGGTTGATGAGTGGATTTGAGGGGGAAAACAGGCTCTCAGTGGCCCTTTTAGGAAGTTTTTGCGCAAATCGAAAAACAAACGCATAAGGCGCGGGGGTGATGCGCGTGCGTCATGCGACCGTGAAACTGCGCAGAAACGCACCCAAAACAGGCTCGCAGTGCGTCGTTTAGGCAAAATAATTGCGGCCCCTGAAACTGCGCTTTAACTGCGCCAAAAACTGCGCATACTGACGGCGCTATGCACGCCAACCACCTCTCACAATTTTTATATTTTTTTAATTTTTCTGCGATTTTTTAGAAAAAAGACACATATTTGCCTGAAACTTTGTTATTTTTCTTAACTTTAGCAGTATTCCACTTCGATATGTCAGTTTGGCCTGTTGTCATGGCTAATCCGGTGTTAAAACCTGTCTTAAATTGGTCTATTGCGTGCGCAAAGGCCATAACTGCGTCATTATGTTTGCCTTTGTCTACTATATCGCCGTTTTTCCATGCGTGCGACTCTAATTCGTCAAGGAGGATGCTCATAACCCGTCTTGTTTCGTCGTTTCCATAGGGTATGACGACTTTTTCCTGTTCAAACCATACTCGGAGTCGATTTAGCAGTCCTTGTTTAAGTATTTTGTTTGATACTTTGCTCATCTTCATATCAAGCGTTAATTTGCTTTGTTCAACGAGGGATTTGTAAAGTGATTGAAAACCTGCGCTTTCAAAGGCAAATGTTGGCTGTTTGTATGCGTCATTAAACTTTCCAATCATTTCAATTTGTTTATTTGGCGGAAAATCGTTTTTTCTCCACATATTTACAATATGGATGTAACCTTCTTTGTCTTGGCGCAAAACTACCATAACCGTGTAGTCCTTTCCTATTCCGTGGGAGGGGTCAAAGCCTACAACATAGCGACCTTCATGTATTTTGTTATTTTGAAGTATAACATCCATGTTCATATTTTTGCGTGTAATTTGTTGCGGGAAAACTGCGCTGTCGTCATCGACCACTTTACAAAGGTATTCCTGCGCAAACGCTAAATCGCCAATTGCTTGTCTTTGTTCAAGCAAAAACTCAATAGGTCTTTCAGAAGGCCATAAGCAAATAGCCTCAACATTTTCAGGGTCGTTTCGCCATTCATCATAATTTACAATAGAACCCTTTCTCCAAGACTGCCATGACTTATTGTTAAGCATTTCAGTATGATATAAGTCATTCATTGACATAGGGGTTCCCACGCAATAAATAGAAGTTCCGGGCGAAAGCATAGGTGTTAATTTTTTTCTAAACCATTGTTGGACTACATCATATGACATGTCGTTTTGGTCGTCTAATACATCGTCAAGGGCAATTGCGGCAGGATGTTCGCCTCGAATACCGGAACCAACCGATGTTGCTTTAATCCAAGCGCCGTTTGTCAATCGCAATTCATATCTGTTTCCTTTTGTTGTATCAATAAGTCTTGACAATTCAGGATGTCGCTTCAAGTCTTGGCGTATTTCATCAAGTCGGTTAATTGCAAGGTCTTTATTAGCAGAAAATAACCAAATGGTAAAAGGTTTTTCTCTCCATTGTTCAAAAAGTAATTGGTGAAGTATTTTTACTCGAAGAGTCGTTGACTTTGAGTGGTCGCGTGGTGCAATGACGCAAACACGGTGAACTTGACTATTCCCTCTTTCACTGTAAAGTTTTAGCCACTCTCCTATGTGTTCGCCCCAATTATAACCAAGCCACTCATAAAAGTGTTGAATATCATGTTTGCTTCTCTCCATATGGAGAGCAGTCATCATTCTATTCCTCATCATCGTTTTTCACCTCAAAAATAGGCATTCCGCAGTGTTCAAGAAGTGATGCGCATAAATCTTCTATTTCATTACGGGTAAGCATAATGCCTACAACTAATTCCTCAGAGAATATATTGAAAGCGACATAATCATGCCCCATTTCAGTAAGAATTAACTCTTCGTCATTACTCTTCCATATAGGCATCTGCCTTCCTTCCATTTAATGTATTAAGCAATCGAAGTCCGTGTCTTAAATCAGTAAATGCTTGAATATCTCTTGTTTTAGAGTCAAGGACTACCATAGGCGATGTTGGTCGTTCTCTTGGGAATCCACACATTTCACCGAAGGAATCAATAGTTTTGTATGCGCCCGGCCTTAAAGCCCAACGCTCTACTGCGTGACGGGTAAAAGGAACAACAGAAGGTGTATGATGATGTCCGACTACTCCAATATCAAAATCACATTCTCCGTCATCCCACATTTTCTTAATAACACGGCTTGGGTCAAGGTTTGAATTACCTCTTCGCTTATGTCGCACTGAAATGTGATAAGGGATTTCTCCGTGGATAACCTTTAGGTTTAATTCATACGGGTGATACAAAACGCCTCTGTCTTGAGCCATTTTCTTTAGAGGGTCATAATCTGTTGCACCGGCAGTCCAAAGGTCGTGATTACCCGCTACAATAGCCATAAGTGAGTCACCTGCCATGTTAATGTAGTGTTCGCATAGTTGCCACTGAATAGAAGGAGGGATAGGTGCTTTCATTGCAGGGCGAGGCTTATCAATCATAAAATTGTCTATGTAGTCTCCTGCGTGCATAACATAACAGTCAGGATTAGCAACAATTAGTGCGCTGTCTTTTCTTAGTCGCTCATGGTCGCAAAAAGGATTGCCGATGTGTTGGTCGCTTTGGAATGCAATGCCAATATATCGTTCTGTTGACTTCATGTGAAATGTAGCCCAACGAGCATCTGTGTTTGCAAGGATAGCGGCCTTTGACCGTTCTTCGATAGCATCCCATAGATTCTGTCCGGTGCTTGACTTCTTTTTCAAGTGTTCAACAATAAAATGAGGTGTTTCAACCTTTGTGACTGCTTTTCTTTCCCAAGCATTACGGACTCTTGACTCCCAACCTGATTTAGATATTTCAGGAAAGCGTCGTTGCATGATGCGTGCTAATTGCGTTGGTGTTCCGTCAAACTCCATTGGTATTTCTGCATTGTAGTCTACTTTAAGAATCTCAGGGAAAGTTTTGGGTTCATGTTGTTTTAACATGCGCAAACGCCAACGGTGGCCTTCTGTATTTATTTCGGGCATAACTTTTGACATGTGACGAGCAAAATCAGACACATTGCCTGTATAATGCTCAATATTTTCTTTGACTGCCGACCGATAATCAGTATCGTCTTTAATTGCCATATTATCTACTTGTATAGTTCGGCTTATAAAGAATTGCTCATTTTAATTCTTTTTCTGACTTTGAAATAATTCAGAAGGAATTAAACGGTGTATTAAGAGCCTATTCGATTTATTCTTTTAATTCTTCTTAGATGTTTAGATTTTGCGGCGCTTATTATTTACTTAGATAATAGTTTTTTATCTCTTACTAAAGAATAAACAATAACAGCAAATCAAACTCAGTTAAGCGTTTTATTCTTTCTCAATTATTTCTTAAGCCCAAAAAGAATAAAATACCCAATACTTTGATAAGTCAACCTATTGCTGTGTGTGTATATGGCAGTAGGACACACCAACTCGCAACTCGACCGCGCTCTTAAAAATCGACATCTTGATGATTTGTCAGTTTCAACAGCAAAACTACAAGCAGATTCAGTAACTGATACTAAAACTGCCCCAACTATCGAAAAGACCCTAAAGTTTGTTTACGACGGGTCTTCAAAGACTGCCGGTGCTAAAACTCTAACTGCCGCAGACGGAACAGCACAAACACTTGTTGCCGCAACCTTTATCAAATCGTTTTTAGTAGTTCCAACTCAAGCATTTACTTCTTCGGGTAGCGCAACAATCGCTCTCGGATATACAGGAACAGCCGCCGGTATTATGGCCGCTACTGCTTTTGATGATGCCGCACTTGCCGCCGCTACCGTTGGTTGGGAAAACTGCGCTACTATGGGTGGAACAGCAGTTGGTTTAGACGGGGCGCACAGCCTTTTGCTTACTATCGGAACCGCCGCTATTACAGCCGGTGCTTGCGATGTTTATGTTACTTACCACGAAGAAATCGCTTGAGGTGAATAACCTTGACCGAACAACTTAAAGAGTGGACTGAGGCCGATGGCACAGTTTACCGCTTGAATGAGAGTGGTGACTATGATGTTATCCCTCCTGCCAAGAAAAAAGCAAAAACGACAAAAAAGGCAAAGGCTTCTAAAAAGTAACCATAAGTTTTACTTGTGCATACTTTCTTAAGTCGCCCTCTATTAAAGGTAACTCATGGCGCGAACTCGTTTTTCCCTATTCGGCAAATCCAAAGAAGATATTGCCGCACCTGTTCCTATGGCCTTTGTAAGTAATGAGGATTTGAAACATAGTGTTTCGCACAGAAGCCCTTTTGCTCTTATGGCCGGTATTTCAGATGTTGTTAAAGAAACCAACACTTTAAGAGACGATACTAATTTTGATAACGATTTTGAGTTATTCGATGAAATGCTTAAACTTGACCCTGAATTAAATGGTGCAGTCCGAGCAGTTTCTCTTACGGCCAACAATTATACTATTAACTATCGAAAAGCACGCAATGCTCGAATTAGAAACGCTATCCAAGATTTAGTCGAAAGACTTGACTTTGATGATATTTTGATTTGCGCAATGCGCAATTTAATGGTTTATGGTAATGACATCAATAAATTAGTGGGAACCGGAAAAGCAGGTATCACTGATGTTCAAAACCTCCCTATTCGACAATTAACTATCAATGATGAAAGAGGCATTAACGATACTGTCGATGAAAACGACCCAATCATCAAAGCAGAAAAATACTACCTGCGTGAAGGAGAAACAACATTCCAAGAGTTTAAAGAAAGTGAAATACTACACTTTAGAATGGATTACAGAAGCAATTGGTTTACGGACAACGAAAACCGTATTACCTATGGCGTATGGGGTTCAAGTCGGTTTACCTCTCTAAAACAAGCAATTCGTGCTAAATACAACAGTATTAACAATCGCATTTCACTTGAAGACGCAATGACAAAGCAATTCATTACAATCGACATGAAAGCCGTCGAACATATCCAAAATCCTGACGAACAACGAGAAAGACTTCTTTTTATTATGAATCAGGTCATTGAGACAATGGAGGCTCTTAGAGGCGACCAAGTTCCTATTTTCCCTGACTATGTTCAAATCAAGCACATAGACCAAAGAACCGCTTTGCCGGATTCATCAGGCTTTTTAGATAGTATCAATGCAGACATTGCCGCAGTTTTGCAGGTTCCCCGCACCGCCGCAGGACAGGAAAAGGGTTCGACCTTCGCCGCATCATATACAGCAAATCTATGGGCGAGCAATGCAATTAGACGCATACAAAGTATTTTGAAGCAATCTACTTTATCCTTGTTCAGTAAGCATTTAGATTTACTAAAAATCGACCACAGAATAAGTGATTTGCCCGATTTGCAATTTGAGCCAATTGACGAAGAAACACGGCTTAACAAAATGCAAAGAGCAAACATTGGTTACAACTCAGGTATTCTGACTTTAAACCAAGCACTTGAAATTGTAAATATGCCCGAAGAAACAGAAGGCGACATTAGAAAGAATGATAGTAGTGCCAATAATGGTGAACTACCACGCGAAAATAGTCAAGAGGGAACCCCTGATAATGAAACAACAGACTCCCCGATTGAAGAAACAGATGGTGAAGTAGATGACAACTGACGCAGTTCAAGATGTGCGCATTGGCGCAGTTGAAACAAAAATAGTAAAGCATGATGAAATGCTTGAAAAAATGGCTACTGCGCAAACTGATATGATGATTAGTATTGCAGAATTAAATGCGCAAATAACAACAGCCATAACAGTTCTGCGCAAAGGCGGAATGATTCTTATTGGGGTATTGGGCTTAACGCTTGGTGTCGATATGACAGGATTAACAATTTAAGGTGAATAATATGGCAAAACAACATCAATCATTTAACGACCGAATGGTAAAAAGAACAGTTCTTCCCGCAATCTATTTATGGCTTTTGGCTTGCGGCGCAGTAGTCGGCATGGGTATTTGGAAACCTGATGTTGTTTTAACTAATCTTGACGGATTTATTGCTCTTATTGCTATTATTGGTGGAATATCCGCACCTGCTCTTGGAACAGTTCTTCGTATGTGGGAATCAGAACAAACTATTGAAATTGATAATATCGCTGTTGAATTAAAGCATGAAAGAGAGCGTGACGCAGACAACCATGAACATACAATGAAATTAGCAACAATACAACAATCGCATGAACATGAAGTTGAAAAGCACTCAGTTGGTTTTGAAAGACTTCGCACTTATATGGAAGAAGTAGATATTGATGCAGAAAGCAAAAAAATTATTGATGATTCAATAAAACAAGCAAAATCAAAATTACAGCGTATTGAAAAGGACTAATTTAAATGCTAATCAAATCTAAAATGGAAGATTATTTGTTTACTACTCCCGAAGGCGCAGAAAAAAAATCTAAAGAAATTGGTTTTAATGGAGAAATCCATGAGTCAACACTTGCAGACGGAAAAAAACTTTACTCTCCTGCTAAAACAGAAGAAGAGTTTATCAAATGGTATCGAAAGAATGACTCTGATGCAGAAGAAGAATTAGGTGCAACAGTCGAAGCACTTCAATACGGTAAACCTAAAAAGAACGACCCACGCAAAACCCCTGCAAAACCTAATGAACGCAGAAAAGGTTCTAAGAAAAATAAAAAGGACTCTGCGAGCAAACCAAACAATTCAATTAAGGTAAGCAAAGAAACCGAGGCTCGTTTGCGCAAAATGATGACCGAACATAACAAAAAGGTTTCAAGCAAAGGTAAAGGCTCAAAAGCAAGCATGGGTCGCCTAAAGTCTGTATATCGAAGAGGCGCAGGTGCATTTTCCCGTAGTCACGCACCTAATATGTCAAGAGGCGGTTGGGGCGTAGCAAGAGTAAAAGCATTTTTGTATTTACTGCGCAATGGTCGCCCAAGCAACCCAAACTACAAACAGGACAACGACCTTCTCCCTAAATCACACCCAAGAGCAAGTGTTGATGAAGAGTATGAAGATTGGGATGACGAAGTGTTTAGCGCCGCAGACTATCAAGGTAAAAAAGTTACGCTAAGAAAACCTTTCCGTATGCCTAAAGGCAATTCAAAGAAGTTTGGCGTATATGTTAAAAACGATAAGGGTAATGTTGTTATTGTTCGTTTTGGCGACCCAAAAATGCAGATTCGCCGTGATAATGACGAAGCACGCAAAAACTTTAGAAGTCGAATGGGTTGCGACACACCAAGAGTCGGACCTGTATGGAAACCTAATTATTGGTCTTGTAAAATGTGGGAAAAGGGAAAGTCTGTTACAGACTACACAAGTAGCGAAGTTAATAAAACAGAATCCCCCGTAGAAGACTGCATGGGCGGTTGTGGTTGCGGTGGTTGTGGTTCTTCTGTTGAAGCGGCAGAACCAACTCCTAAAGACGATGAATCACATACTGACTATATGACTCGTTGTGAAGAAATGGGTTATTCCGAAGAAGAATGTATGGCCGCACATGAAGGTCATAAGTTTATCGAAGAAGAAAAAATTGAAGGCTATGGCGGCGGAGGCGGCGGTAGTGGTGCTTCATGTGGAACAGGATATAAAATGCAAAATGGTTCATGTGTCCGTGTGGCATTTGAATTAGACTGTGATGTTTTAGTCGATGAAGTTATAATTGACGCAACAACAGGAAAACAAATAGTTCGCATTAGTGGTATTGCTTTTCATCAAGGCGTAAATAAAAATGGATGGGAAATTACACGCAAAGGCGCAAATCTTGCTGTTTCTCAAATGGTTGGCGCAGATTTAACTCTAAATCACCCAACCGCAAAAAACGGTCGTTTCCGTCGAAATATGGATGGTGGAATAGATGAAGCAGTAGTGGGTATTGTTTCAGAAGCCTCTATTGTTGATTCAGGCTATGATTGGAATGTTCAATTCAAAGCAGATGTTCACCGTAAGGAATTATTTGAGGCTCTTGAGTCCGGTCTATGGCTTAGAGAAGGTTATGGAGTTTCTATTGGTGGAACAGGTATTCCTGATGAAATTATTGAAGCCGACGATGGTTCGGCAGTTATGAAGTTTGAAAGTGATTTTGTTTTCGACCATTTGGCTATTGTTCATAAACCTGCTTATTCCGGCGCAAAGATTGAATCGGTAGAAAGGGTAAATATAGCCAAAAGCGAAGAAGGCTTTAATAGGCATTCGCATTGTGTTCAGAATATCGCAAAGGATATGACTACCATGAGTGAAGAAGAAATCATTATCGCATCCGAGGAAGAGGAAGTTGTTGAAACACCTCTTGCCGAAGAAATACCAACAGTTGACCTCGCCGCAGAAATTGAAGCACTTAAGGCTTCTCTCGCAGACCGTGACGCAAAACTTGAATCAATTAAAGCCGACGAAGACGCAAAACTTGAAGAAAGTCGTCTTTCTCTTGTAAAGAAAGCAACTGAACTTGGGATTGCAGGTATTGATACTCTACCTTCTGAAACTCTTGAAAGCATTATTGCATCCTTTGAATCAAAGATTCCTGTTGCAGAAGTCGTTGAAGAACTTTCACCTGTTGAATCAAACATGGGTCTTGTAGCCTCAGAAAAGGTAGACCTTTCCTCAGAGCCGGTTGTAGCAAATTATCTTAACCGCAAACTAATTAAAACTCCCGAAAGTCTTTACGAAAAAGCATGGAACGCATGGGCAAATGGGTGGAATAATACATTATCTGCCTCTGAAACCAAAGCACTTTCATTCCGTGAAGCAAGGGAAATGAAACTCATTTGAATTGAGAAAAATTGGAGATGAAAAATATGGATTTAACTACGAAACCTCGAAGCGCAACATTGAAGACCGGAACCGTAATTCACGGTGCAGGTAAACTTATTACAATGGATAGCACAAACAACACTGTTGACTTAGTAGCAAACGGAGAAGTTTGTCTCGGAGTAACTGTCGGAGATTCTTCAAGAACCTCTGCAAGTGCTTTGCAAACTGCCGCAGGTGCAACTGTCGCATATTATCCTCTTGGCGGAGTCCAACTTGTTCAATCAAAGAACGGAATTACTTACACACTCGGACAAGTAGTTTACGCTATGGCAAACGGACTTGCTACTAATGCAACCACAAACTCGGTTAAGAAAATCGGAGTCTATGTCGGAAACGGCGAAGTCTCTGCGGCTCTTGGCGCTAATGGTGCGGGCGATACTACTAACACAGAAGGAACGCTTATTGCAGTCAATACCACGGTGCATGAAATCGCTTGATGACAAATTAAAAAATAATGGAGATGAATGATATGGCAAATAATACACTTGAAGAAATACTAACAATTGAAGCCGCAACAGGCCCATTCGCTTCCGGCGATGCAGTGCTTGAACAAACCCTTCGTGACTTTATCGAATTACAATCGACTACAATCGCAGTCGGAACCCAAGTAGTCGGTGTCCGAAGTGTTGGATGGTTGGAGTTTACTTGGTATAGCGGTGCAGAAGGAACATTTTCTTACCCGCTTGACGATAACTCAGTCACAGACCCAACAAAGGTCGGAACTGCAAACTATGGCGTTCACTTGAAGAAGGGTCAAGGCCGATGTGTTTTCCTCGACTCTACTCTTTTGCGTGGAGAATCTTTCGAGAATCTTGACCGACAACAAATGGCAATTGTTCGTAACCGAGCAACTGTAATTGATAATGTTATCCTCTCTGCTCTTATTGCAGGTGCAGGTCAAAGCGTTGCTGTTGCCGCAGGTTCTGAATGGGACACTTCTTCCGCAGACGCAGAAGGAAACATCCTTAGTGCTATGGATAAGATTTTTGAGAATGCTCGTGTTTCAGGTAACGAAGCATTGGCTCTTATTGTTCCTGCAAAGCACCGAAATGTTTTGCTACAAACAACTCTTTACGGCAATGTCGTTCAATCCCTCCAAGAACACCTCCGAGGAATGGGTAACATTACTGTTTACTACTCCCGTGATGCTGGACTCGCAGACACCTGTTTGCTTCTCGTTCCGGGCGGAGAAACTGCCGAGTTCTTTACTTACAACGGTGACGGATTTATGGAAACCGAATTAACCCGAATCCCCGGAGTCGGCTACGATTGGATGCTCACAGGATATATGGGAACAGTTATCCACGAACACCAAGATACTCAAAGTGCAGGTAGTGGAAAGAACGACCGTATCTGTAAGATTACAAACATCACTGCTTGAGGTGATTAAGTTTGGCACGCAATAATACAATTTCTGCAACATTTCAAATGGCCGCAGGTGATGGTGCAAGCGGGTTTACTGAAAGTATAAGCGGCGTTTCTTTTACAAGTGGCGACGCAGTTAAAATCGAAGGAACGCAAGCACACGGCTCGGCATTTGTTCACTTGGCTACTTCATACGGTATGGCTCAATTTGACGGTGTTTATCTTGAAAACAGAGACACTACAAATGAAATAGTTATTATTCTATTGGATGCTTCGGACAATGCTCTAAGCACTTTGAAGATTGCACCAAATGGTGTCTTCATGGTTCGTTTAGATGCAGACCAAACAGCAGTAGCAAAAGTTTCTCTTCAAGGGTCTGCCGCCCCATGCGAGTTTGTCCTCTGTCTTTCGGAGTGATAAACTTGTCAAAAACTCGAACAGACTTACCTCGTTTAAAGGCTATGTGCCTTGAATACGGAAAGGTTGCACCGAAAGAATGGCCGGAAGGTCTTCTCGGTGTTGGTTCTGATATGCGAGGATGGGTCAAGATTCAATTAGACGCCTCACCAAAGAAAGTAGAGAAGAAAAAGGAAAGTGTAGTAAATGAAGTCAAAGGCACAGGTAGCAAAGGCGTTAAAGAATAAGGGCATCCCCCTTCCCGACGAAGACTCATTAGATGCTATGTTGCATCGGCTTAATACTTGGGATTCTCCGAATGGATTTCTTTTGCGCAGAATGAAAACTGCGCGTTATAATAATCATAATCTACCTGAGTTTATTGATATTGGCGCAGTAATTTGGATGCCGGATTCTGAATACACTAAAAACATTATTAGAAGCGGTGTTATGTGGCCTATGGGTCGAACAAAATACAAATCCGCATATACTCTCGTAGATATTCCTATGGATGCGTGAATTAAATGGTAGTTACTTCTGATAATATCCGTGATTTGCTTAACAGACCAAAGGGATTAAATGAAGCAACTATTGCAGAATACCTTACTATTCGCACAGAAGAAATTACTAAATTGTCAAGAAGCACTTCTCTTTATGGTGTCGGAGAAACGAGTGGAGTTTCAGATACTCAAAAAGAATCCGCAATTAAGTTTCTCGTATGCGTAGATTGTCTGCGCATAATGATTGACACTATACCTTCTTATGTGCCTGAACCCGAACAAAGACGAACAGATATTCGTTTGTCGGCGCAGTTAAAATCGTTTGAGGCGCAAGCAGACAGATTGTTTGCGCAGGTTAGCGAGGCCGCAGGTAGTGCATTTGCTCTTGATTTTACAAATACAAGGGTTGAATGATAAATGGCAAACATAACTTGGACTGCCTCAAGTAGTGGAACTGTTTCAACAGATGGAAATTGGAGTGGTGGTTCTGCCCCAAGTTCAGGAGACACAGTTATTTTTGATGGCACGAGTGTTGTAAATTGCACATGGAATATTGGCGCAGTTTCTACTATTACTGTTACTTCTGCTTATACAGGAGTAATTACGGTAAATAACGATATTGCGCTTATCGGGCTTTCCTGTTCAAGAGTAGGTGCTTTTACAGCCGCCGCAGGAAAAAACTTAACATTTTCAGGAACTGCACCGTATAATAGCAATAAAACTTTTTTTCAAATAGGTATAGCAAAGGACACATCAATTTTTGCAAATGAAACTGCGAGAAGACTATTTACCTTTACTTATTCAGGCTCTACATCAGGAATTAAATATGAAGCGGGTGAATATCCTAATTTAGTTATTGCGTCGGGAGGTCACACTCCCGATTATGTCGGTCCTTCACTTAGCGCAAATACGGCAACTGCGGTAAAGTTTTATAGTCTTAATCTTAAAGGTGGAACCTTTGCCCCTGCATCTACAACACCAAGCACACTTGATAGAGTAAAAGAATGGATAAGCGAGGGAACTGCGCAAAGTCAATTTGCAGTAGATTCATCCGTTACTGCTTTTAATGGCGGATATGCCACATGGACTTTTCAAGGAATTGGCGCAGGATTTATTTTGCCGACTAATGGGTGTCCGACTTATAATGGTTGTCGTTTTACATGGCAAAAGTGGATTATTGATTCAAGCATAGGAGGTGTCGGAGGGATAGCAAAAATTACATTTGGTTCTACAATTTATTTAAATGATTTAGTAGTAAATGTTGGTGCTTCTGTTATCGGCTCAAATACACTCGGAGGAACTATTTATCTTGTTAATCGACCAACAATAAAAGGAACATGGGGTTTTTTTCCTATTGCAGATGGGGTTTATCGTTACAAAGGATTGCAAACACTAAATGTTTCAGATGGAGGAACAGGATTACAAACAGTAGCAACAAACTTAATTCCTTTTGGAAATACTGCATCAACATTGAATACTTCTGCGCAGTTGTCTTTTGCAAGCAATACTTTGCACGCAGATAAAGCAATTAAATTAACAGAAGGCGCAGACCACCCAATTGCCGATGCCGCAGGAACAGGCATCCTTTGGGTTAAAATTAACGGGACTAATGCAAACACTCTTGTTTTTACTGATGATACCGGCGCAGACACAGTTCTTGGGTCGGGAGGCGGCGGAGGTTCCGGTGACATAACCGGCGTGACTATTCAAACCGATTCGGGTGCGGGTTCTAAAGCCACAGATACAGGCGGCTCGGCAGATTTTACTTTGGTTGGTGCAACCGGCGTTGGAATTACAAACAGTGGTGCTACAATCACAGCCGTTGCCGTTCCCGCAGAAATAGACCACGACGCACTAAGCAACTTTGTAGCGGCGGAACATGTTGATTGGGCCGGTGCAAGCGCAGGAACAATTCACGCAACTAACTACACCGATACCACTACCAACACTCAATTAAGTAACGCTCAAGTAAGAACGGCTGTTGAAGCGGCGACTGATTCAAATGTATTTACCGATGCAGACCACACTAAACTTAACGGTATTACTGCGAGTGCTACTGCATACAACGATGCCGCCGCTATCGCCGCTATTGAAGGACATGCCGACCTCGAATTAACAGGCACATTAGTAATTTCCGATGTTGCTTCGGCAAGTGCAGTAGACGCTTTACTTGAATTGAAATCCGTTGAATCGGCTCAAGCAAGAATGTTTGTTTCCGCCGACACTGATGTTAAATTACCACTTATTCATTTAAGGGATATTGAAGCAAACGGCGGAAACCGAGACGGTAACTATTCCGCATACATCGCACTTGATAGAGCAAGCGCAATTGTTACAGGTTCGGCTCAAAATGATTTTCTTATAGCACAAGGAAACTACAACAAAAAGATTCACATTTGCACTAATAATACAGGTGATGGTTCACAGGCCCAAGCCCGAATGACAGTAGACAAAGACGGTAAAGTAGGGATAGGAACAACAACACCCTCCTATAATCTTCATGTAAATGGTGCAGTAGGTTTTCGTGCGCCGGTAGAAGTTATTGCCACTAACCCATCCCCTGCTATTACTGAATCCGGCACTGTTTTTTACATGACAAACGCCGCAGATGCCGCTATTTCCTTTACCTTACCTGCAAGCGGAGTAGCAGGTGTTCAGTATGTCATCATTAACACTCTTGGCGCAAACATTACAATTGACTCCGCCACAGGTAGCGATAAGATTAACGGTAGCACGAATGCAGTAGTCAATACTACTGCTAACGCCGCAACAACGGTCGTATGTGTAGGAACAGTAGGCGGAGTAATTCAATGGGCCGCATTCGGAGGTATTTGATATGCTACCTATTTCGATTGGCGTTTCTTCTCAAGCCGCCACCGTCGCTTCTTTCTCGGCTTCTTTAGAGAATGTCTCTCCCGAACCGGAAATTGTTTTGTTTGCAGAAGGATTGCCAAGCGATGAAGGGGCTTTAGATTTTGGAGTTAATGCTTCCGGTGGTTCCGGTTCATACACTTATGATTGGCAAATAGAAATATTAGATGATGGTGCAGGTATGCTTACTATTGATTCTCAAGGAACAACAAACCAAGCCGGATTTTCCCAAGCAACGGTTGTTGGCGGTGCTAATCAAGGCGCATTTGCCTCAATTAGAGCAAAATGTATAGTTCGAGATGGTGTGGCTTCACCTATAACTTTAGTAAGCGATGCTATGGATGTCATAGGTTTATATGAATGAAGGTGAATAAAATGAGTGAAGAAAAGAAAATAAGAAAAGGAAAAATAGTGTATATCCCACCTGAAAGGTGTTATACCAATGTAAAGATTGAAGAGACAGCACATGGCTACCGTCTATATAGGGATGGCGACACGCAACACTTCATGGTTATCCCGCTATCAAAAACAATAGCCATAGAATATAAGGAAGGTAAACATTATGAATGAGATTTTAATAGCGAGTTTGACGATTGGATTATTCTGCGCAGGATTTGCGCTTAAGCACTACAAAAAACTACGCAGTGCGTATGATTCCGCTATGGAAGACGGGACTCTTTCTTTAGATGAAGCACTTAGTTTGGTAGATGATGTTAAAGAAAGCATCGAAGAAGCCAAATCCCTCCCTTCTCTTTCAAAATTAAAGCGTATGCGCAAATCAGAAGTTCTTAACTTGTGCGCAGAACATGGAATTGACGCAAAAGGAACAAAAAACGAGTTAATTGAAAAATTAAAAGAACAGGTGAAGTGAAATGACTTACTATTGTAGCGTTGCCGATGTTGGTTCCCGCATAGGTCTTGACTCTCAACAAAGAGTTCGGGCAGAAAGCAGAATTATTCGACATATTAGACAGTCTACAATTTACATCGACCAAGAGTTTCTTTCTTACGGTAGAACAGAGCCGAGTAAATCAACTGCCGATAGCACTTTAAACGGCGCAGTAACGGCAGGTGCAACTACTGTCACTGTAATAAGTGGAACTGCTTTTTCAAATGCAGGTAGTGGAAACATTGACGGCGATACTTTTTCATGGACCGGCAAATCTACTCATCAATTAACAGGCGTTACGGGTGTTTCTTTCGACCACTCAAGCGGAGTAGCCGTTCAAGAAGGTGCTTTTGCGCACATTCTGCGTGAAATCTGCGCAGACTTAGCGGCGGCAGGTTATCTTGAAGATGAAGGCACTCTCCAAACAGGCGCAGACGGTGGCTTAAGAGGCCAAACACTACGCGATAGAGGAACGCATTGTCTACAAAGACTTGCTCATTTAGGAAGTGTTTAAATGCAAACTACCCAAAGAAGGGGAACTTATGTTAATTTTAGCATGAGTAGAGACGACAAAGGTTTGCGTCAGGCAATAGCACTTCTTGGAAAAAACGGAGAAAAGCAATTAGATAATTTACTTGCGCATTTTGCTCGAAAAGCAGTATTACAAGCAAAAAAAGATATTAAGGCTTTAGCAGGTGGGCTTGCAAATACCGTAGTCCCTCCTTCACGGGTATTTAGAACACCCTCAAAAAACATTCACACTAAAGTTTCAGACGCTTTAAAAGTAGAAAAAGTAAAAAAATTGGAACACAGAATACATACAGGAAAAAACTTAAAGGATGCAGAATTAGGTGTTTTAGGTTCAAGAGGTGGTCGTCTTTCGCACATTGTATCGAAAGGCATGGACCCTTTTACTTATGGTAATTTACCAATGATTGTCCGTTCAAGCACAGGTTGGTTTAAGAAAACAGGCGCAGGTGATTGGGTTTCAACAGGAATGAGAATGAGAGCGCAACATCCCGGATTTTATAAAACAATAGACTACATGGCGCAAATAGAAAAACAAATGAAAGAGGGATTTTACGAATCATCACATTCAGTTGTTTTTACCGCCGCATTAAACTCAGGATTCAGTGTTGAAGCCGCAGGACAAATGAGTGGTTCTTCTTCTTCAAGTATGGTAGGTGGCATAGGTGCTATGTCTGCAAGGAAGGATTACTAATGGCTGTATCAAAACAAAGTGACTATTGGAATGCGAGACTCAATGGAGGTAGCCCTGCTTCTCCCGTTGGTAGTGTTGAATACAATACCGCTTGGACTCTCACCGGAGGCCACACAGACGACGGAACGGCTAATAACGGAGGCTTTTGGAGAGTCACCTCTTCAAGCGGAGGGCAGACTTGGAAACAAACCGTCGCTAATGACGATAATTCCCTTACTATGATTGCCGCTATTCACATCGAATCTGCGCCAACCAATAATACTGTTCTCATGGCCCTTGATAACGGAAGTCATAGAGTCGAAGTCAGAAGTGACGGAACCTTCAACAAAGTAAAACTCGTTGGTGCTACTACCGTTGAAAGTAATAATTCTGACTTCGCCATGATTGAAACCGACGCTGTTCCTATTATACTTCGACTCACTCTCGATAGTAGCGGAAATGCAAGACTCTACATTAGTGAAATTATTGAAGACGATGATGCAACACAGCATTACCTTGAGGTAACGGGCGCATCTTCTTCTGCGCAGGGTGCTTTCTTTGGAAACACAAGCGGAACCGTTGACTATTACAGCGTCTACTATACTTATCATGGCGCATACTCTCCTGATGAAATGGATATGTCGGATTTTATTTCACACAGTCTTTTGCGCACAGGTATGAAAGTAGTAGAAGTTTTGCAAAATAGTAATAGACTTTATCTTAAATCATTTGTAAAGTCAGGTAGTATTCGATACGGATATGACCTTTCAAATAACGCGCTCATCAATCGCTTCGCTGTTCCTTCTGTTCATGTGCTGATTCAAAAAGCAAACTCTCCCGACTTCTTGACATTAGCAGGTGCAAGAACCGACCAACGATATGAAGTATTGATTTTTATTACTACGAGAGGAACAAATTATGAAAACGCATACCGTCTCGGTGCTTCAATTCTTGGAGAAGTGTTCGATGAATTATACACTAAAACAGGTCTTGAGGGTGGAGTAGATAGTCTTGTTGGCTATGATGTAAAGTTTGATTCTAAAATTGATGATGACGAAACAATTTGCGTTCATAACCTGTCACTGCAATACATGAAAAAGGTTCGCATGTTTACGCGTGAAGCATAAATATAAAGTTTGTTATCAAAACATTCATAAGAGAGTCAACTCCTGACTTTAATTATGGCATCGCACACGCGCTATGTTTCTGCTAAGAAACAGTCTAATTTTTTAACACCCGCTACTTCGCACACTGCTATTGGCGAAGTCGAATCAGAAGGGTTTCAACAATCCTATGATGTTATGAAGCGCAATGATATGAATTACTACGGTGCGGCTAAAGCAATTGTTAGTAAGAAAACCGCAGAAGGCTCTTTTTCTGCACCTTTGCAACCCGACCACTTCACTCTTATGATGCTTCATGGTATTATGGGAACCGATGCTCAAGGTGCAAGCGCAAGTGCGGCTCGAACCTTTAACGAATTAACTATTTCTGCAACAACTGAATTGCCCGTTTTTACATTCCATGTTGGTCGAGACGAAAAAGCGCATATTTTTGACGGACAAGTTATTGAGTCTATCAGTGTTTCATCTTCTATTGGAGAATACGCAATGATGAGCGTTAATACTATTGGCCGCAAACAATCCTCTTCTACTACTGCTCTTGCAACAGCAGTTCCGACTTACACTAAGGATGCCGCACACTTTGCTAAAGCCTTTATTGACTTTGAAGGAACAGCAACAAACAGCAACTTTTCAAAATTAGTTCAAAGCATTGACTTTGAAATTAAAACCAATCGGGATATTGAAAACTCATATACTCTTGGTGATGAAACATGTGTCAGAACCCCCCCAACCACACTACGAGACATTTCAGGAAGCATTACTTTCTCTAAGGCTCTTTTAACAGGTGATGTGACAAACGCAGAACCTTTCTTTGATGAACTAATGGGTGCAACTCAAGCAAATGCTCAAGCAGTTCAAAATCCGGGCAGTGCAGTTCCTGCTTTGTCTGTTCTTTTTGAAGTATCGTCAACAGACTTTATTCGCTTTGACTTTTTCAAACTTCACTTTGAAATGCCCGAAACCTCAGTATCAGGTCGAGACTCTCAAACAATGTCTGTTGCTTTCCATGCTCTTTATGATTTGGGCGACGCAAATAAAATGATGAGTATAAACTGTCGCTCATCGGATTCTTCGGCACTTGCAGACTATGACGCTTGATTGGGGGCTTCATAGATGTCTCACACGATAACTGCCGCCGCAAAAATGACTACTACGGTAGTCTATGGGACTCATTTAACTATTGGTCCGGCAATACAAACCGCTTTGCGTGCTTTAGCAAACGGAGACAAAGTAGTAGATATTTCAGTAATGAGAAAGCCCGTTGGAAACAACTATATGGGCGTCATTACATTTGAAGACCAATGAGGGTGACATTCGATGCAAAATAACAATAGTGTTTTGTATTTGAACGGTTCAATGAACCAAATAGTGAAAGAAAAGGATAGTGAAAAGTATGCCGGTATTGAAGAAAGAGATTGAATTAAACGATGGAAAAAAGATTTGGGTTCGCCAAGCCTCCGGTATGGAGAAACTGCGAATTGAAAACATACAAACAAAAGTTTTTCGCAAATTGCGACATTACGGTAGTGACCCGACCGCTTGGACTCCTGAACAACACGAAGACTTTGCCGTAACGCTCGATGAAGAGGGTGGCGGAATGGAAGACCAAATCAATGCGTGGATTCCTAATTGCGTTATTTCACCTCCTGATTTTGACATCAACTCTTTGACTTCGGCAGAAGTCAGAGACATTCTCGGATTTGTCCGAGGCGACACATTAGAGGGCGCTGTCCCTTTGGACTAATCGGGAGGGTCGCGCCAACTTTGTTAAGCACTTTCAAAGGGATTCTTCCGAATCAACTTTTTGACCGTTATGATGACGAATTGGGTTATCAACGGATGGAGTTTGACCTTCATATCGCCGCAGAAATTGGCGAAAGGATTAAAGAACAAACAGAAGAATCAAAAGGTAGTTCAAACGCAAAGTCCGCAGTAGCCCGAAGAAACCAAAAACGACATCAACAACAGGAAAAAATATCAAGTGAGCAAATGGGCGGAATAATGAACGATTGGGTAACTGAGGAATAAGTATGGCAAAAGCAGGTGCGGCACGAGTCTTTTTCGATATTGTCGGAACTTTTCAAGCCAAAACTCTTCTCGGTGATACTCAAGCCGCAATGACCGTTCAACAAGCCATTCTTGGTGATGCTCTTTCAGGAATTAGTGACGCATTTAACGATTCTGCTACGCAGATTATTGACGCAACGCAACTTGTCGTTGACGCATTTTTTGAGTATGAACAGCAACTCATTAGAGTAAAAAAGTTTTATCAAGGCTCTCCCGAAGAAATTGAAAAGTTTACTGCTTCGACAATTAAATTAGGTGAGGCTTTCGGGTTTAGCGCAGACCAAGCACTCGCCGCCTCTGCAAAAACTGCGCAATTAAAAGCAGTTTTAGAATCCCAAGAGGCAATTATTGAGGCAACGAGAGGCGGTCTTTTGATGGCCGCAGTTGGTGAAATGGAAACTGAAATGGGTATGAACCGCCTTATTCAACTTGCGCAACAAACCGGATTTATGATGGGTGGGTTGACGGATGCGCAGTATGAAAGTATGACTGCGCAACAACAAGCAAATGTAGTGCGTGGAAATACAATTCGGGTTCTCGACCAATTAAACACTGTTGAAAACTCTTCTGTTGCAATAATGGAGGACATTACTTTCGTTCTTAACCAATTTTCAAGTCAAGCCGCAATTGCCGGTGAATCTATCGGTGAAATGGCCGCTATGTCTGCTCTTTTACTTGAAACAGGTGAAGAAGTAAGCAGAGCAGGAACAGGTCTGCGTATGATTTATCAACGGATTGGTAATGAAAATACCGCCGCAGTAAAGGTTTTGGATGAACTAATTGACGGCGTAGATGCTACCGGCGTAACGCAAATGAAACTTACAGACATAATTAAAGCAATTGGCCCTGCTTATGAAACTATGACTTCTACGCAGAAAAGAAACCTCGCAGTATCAATTGCAGGTTCCCGTCACTATGTCAAGTTTCTTAAGTTAATGGAAAATCAACCTCGACTTCTTGAGTTACAAACTGCGGCTTATCACGGTCAATACGGCGCACTTGACGAGTTCGCAATAAAAGCAGACACTGCGGTATTTAGACAAACTCAATTAGAGGCTGTTGTTAAAAACCTTCAAATTGAAATTGGTGACAAATTATCAGATTCATACCGTAAAGCCGCAGAAGGACAGGCATTGTTCCTTAAAGGGATAAATGGTATAATGGAAACCGATTTGGGAGGAAAGGCCATTGGTAATCTCGTCGCCATGTCCGGCCAATACAAAACAATGATTCAACCATTAGCAGATATTGGTTTTAGTGTATTTAACCTTATGATAGCGTTTAAGACTTTAGATGCTGTGCGCAAAGCATCTAATCCGCAGTTCTACGCAGAAGCACAAGGATATGCGCAATCAAGAGAGCAAATAAAGTTTTTAACTTCTGCAAAACAAAATATGGCTCTCGTTGACAAAGAAAATATAATTCATCTTCAAGGATTAACTTATCGGAATCAATTGTTTGGTAATGAAACTCTTCAAGCAACAAATAAACTTCATGGTCTTACAATGGAATTAAAAATGACTGAACTTGAAATTGAGTCTTTAACAGGGGATATGACGGCCATGAGTATGAGTTTACTACAAGGCGTAAATGCCGCAGGTCAATATCAAGCCGCTTTTAATACAATTACGGGAACCACTCATATATTTGATGAGGTAATAAATAATGAATTAAAGTTTCATATAGTTGGTTTAAATACTGAAATGAAAGCATTAAGTGCGGAGGTTGGGATTGCTTCGCAAACCCAACAAAGATTCATTCAATTAAATGCAAATGGAACGACGGCAATGGCTGTTCACAACGCTTTAATGGTAGAAGGAACCGCAGGACTTGTTGCTCGCGCAAAGGCTCAGGAAAACCTTTCAATGATGCAGGAACGAGAAGTTGCTTACCTTAGTTCTACACTTACATTAACAATCCCGCTTACAGAAGCAGAGCAAAAATTAGCAAATACAAAAATACAAGAATTAAATACTGAGTTGTCATTAAACCAAGCACAACAAGGTGCTATTACTTCAAAACAGGCTCGGCTTCGTCTTATAAATGCAGAGGATATTGAACTCAATGAACTTTTGAAAACAATGAAGGAAGAAGAAAGACTATTACTTACAAGAAAACACGGATTACAAATGGATGTTCTCGCAAGCACACAAGCAACTGCGGCTTTAAAAGCAAGAAACATTGCAATTAGAGAAGAAGCAATAGGTGTAAATGCAAGTCAAGGCGCAATCTTAAGATACAATTTTGCTTTAGGTATGACCGGAATAACTATGGGTGGTGTAACTAAGGCTATGATGCCAATGTCTATGCTGTTTATGTTAATTGGAGACGGCGCTTCTCAAGCAGGTGTAATGACTGCAATGCTCGCTACTATGGCTTTCCCTATGCTTGTAGGTGCTATGACAACTTTAAATGTTGCTATGGCAGAAGGCGTATTCCTTCAAACTATTTTGACAGGAGGAATGAATCTTCTTATTGCGGCGGCTGTAATGGCCGGTGCTTACTTTGGTGGTAAGGCTTTGTTTGGTGGCGAAGACTTTTTATCAAGTGAAATTGCGCAGATTGATTCTTTTAATGAAGGACTTATGAATACAGATACAAACCTTGCGGCTCTTTCTTCAAGAGAAGGCGCAGTTTTAGAAGGTGTTGTTGACGAAACATACGCAGAAATTATTGCAATTAACGGCACTGCCTCCGCTATTGCAGAGTTAAACGAAGAAATCCTTCGGCTTGATACAAGTTACACACTCGCAGGGGATAATGATGCTCTTTTAAATCAAATAGATTCAGAAATACTCGCCGCAGAAAGCGCAATAGTAGTTTTAGAAAACTTGGCTTTAAGCCAAGCAGAATTGGCACGAACTTCTTCGCTTGTTAATAGCGGAATGGAGTTTGGGTCAGGAACAAGAAACTATGTAAGAGCAAAAAGTTATGGGCTTGTGCAGGGTCGAGAAGTTTACAAAACTACACTAACTGTTGAATATACAAACTTACAGGGCGAGTTTATCAAAGAAGAGTATGACACCGAAGACGAAAGACAAGCGAGACTTCTTGAACTTCGAGAAGAATATAACATGAGTAATCTTATGCAACATGAAGATTACTTAAATGCTTTACTCAACACTACTCTTGATAATAACGAAGAAATTATTGCCGCCGAAAAGTCTGCAAACGAAGAGATATTAGGAGATGCTTTCCAATTCCAAAACGCTCGCGAAGAGTTGTTTTTCGGACAGCGACAAAACTTTACAGGAACGCTTATGAAACAAGTCTCTCAAGGAGGTATTGAAAACCTTTTGCATAAAACTGAAATTGTTCAAACAAACATTTTCAACGGAATGACTTTGCCTGAAATGATTAAGCAGGTATCAGAAGGAGTATTAGAAGAGTGGAGAAGTGCAGGTGGAGTAGTTTGACGAGAAGTATTGGTTTAAAACAGACATTTTGGCTCGCAGGTTATTACGACGATTTTAACGGCGCAAGAGCAATTGCCGACGATTTAAACAGCGCAACTATACGCACTCACGACCACGCAAACTCTCATCATGGTTCAATTTTTGGCGGAACCAATATACTAAATCCACGCTATGCGTATTCTTACATTGACCGTTTGCGCAGTGGTGACTTTGCCTCCGGCGACCCAATCAGAGCGCAGTCAAGCGTGGATTCAGGGACTACTGCTTTTATTACGACTGAATCAAACAAACTTAAAATAAATCGAGGAATACATGAATGGTTGACTATTGACCCTTCTATTGGTTCTAAGTATGAACATCGTTCAAATCTACAATATCCTTCATCCCTTTCCGCAAACAGAATACAATTTAACGGCGCAAGCGGACATTCTTATCTTAATTTTACAAATGGGAATGATACAAGCGGTTCTTATTTTGCCCCAATGGGCGATATGGATTTAACCTTTGGCGCAGATAATTATATCCCCGCAGATACTACAAACCTCGTTGCCGCAACATTACCACTTGCGGGCGGTTATGCTCGAATAGGACAACAGGCAGACGCTCAATGGTCGCCAAGTGAAACAAAAAGAACGCATTTTGCAAGCGTTTACACAGGTGAAGGACCGCAATCGGCAATGAGTATTACGGAATCAAGACCTGATAATTATTTGCATAAAATTACTTCACCAAGCCAAATGCCATTTTTAATAAATAACATTTACTCTCAAGCCGCAAACGGCACTTCAAGACTTCTCGACTACACGGGTAATTTACATTTGCGTGGTTTGGGTGAAGTTTTTCATATTAGAATTGCTTCTCATCGAATTGTAGATAATGTGCCTATGACATATTCTTTAAAAATTGGATATAAAGGCACTGCTACCTTTGATAAAGCGTCAGGGGATTGGTCCGATACCGCTACATTAGTAACTGTTCCTATCAACCTCGCAAACTTACAAAGTTATCATCCACGCAATTATAAGCAGTGGGATAGCGGACTTGAGGAAGCCCGTAATTTTACAAGTAGTGATATATGGGGTGATATTTATGTTGTTTTTAATCATACAGCAGGAACATGGAAAGCCTATCTCGATAACGCAACACTTCATTTTGCCAACGGCTCAATAACAACAACGGGAAATCCTTTTGCTTCTGCGCAGGGTTGGTCTTTAGACGCAGTATGGGCCAATCTTGGTAGTCAAACACACCTTTCTACAAACACTTTAATTGATAGAGTGGGCGTTATTATGCCTTTAAATTATAATATCGGTCATAATGGCTACGGACCCGAAGTTGGTAAGTTTGCATTCAAATATCAAACAAACTCAGTTTCTACTCTATCTCTGTCTCTTTATGACGATAACAACGAATACAGCCTTGCGGCTCTTACAACAGGCTCAAGCGCAACAGAGTGGCGTTTATTGGCATTCCGTGACGAAGAGGCTCGCCCTATTTGGTCGGGAATAGTAGAATCCTTAAGTCATAAGCAGGATTCCCACTCTCAATCACTGACAACTATAATTTCTGCTCGCGATTCATCTTCTATTCTTGATAGAGTTTTGCCTCTTTGGGAAACAGGAGGTAGTGCCACATTTTCTTTGAACGAGCATATTTCAATGACTTCGACTTCTGCGCAAACTAATTTTGACACCCTTTCTCTTTTGCAAAAAATGAATATGGGACTGAGTTCTCTTACTGTCGGTAACAGTGATTTAGGTCATAACTTTTACAATGTTGTAAACAGCGTTAAGTTTCAAAAAGATAGTAGCGCACGCACACATTTAAACTCAGGTTCTGCGATTCAAATGTATATGGGTGAAGACGAAGACGGACCTAATTTTCCTGAAAGAGAATGGGAGGGTCATGGTTTTGATAACGACACATATAGTCTTACAGATATTATCGGCGTTCAACACGCTCTTGTCGCCAATACACGCAGTTTTTTTGTTCCGTGGGAAGAAGCAACAAACCCGACATTTGCGACATCCGGCACTTCTCAAAACGAAACAATCCTAAGCACATACAAAGGTTTAGCGGCAACTAATACAATTACAGTTAAGGGAACCGGATATGACGGCGATTATGTTATTGCTTCAAGTGGCCTTATTGCGCAAAAAAGAAAATATAATTCTACGGGCAATGGTTCAAATGAAGAAAGTTATTTTTGTGAAATTAGATGCACTTTTAACGGCGCAAATGCCGCTACTGATAGACTTTTTGAACTTGATAAGTTTACATGTTTATCAATGCACTATCGCTCAAAATTAGATGAAATAACGGGTAGAATGGTAGAAAAAAGCATCTTGATAGAGTTTCGGTCAACGGCAAATCACGGGCTTTCTATTGGCGATGAGTTTATTTTACCGGCAGGTTTTGGACCGACTCGCGTTTTTAGAGGGTTTCCTATGAAAGTTGAAGCCATTACTTCTAATACTATTTTTCAGGTAGAACTTGAAACATGGGTTTCATCGCTTACTGTTGGCGGAACCTCAACTCTTACCGGCGATTATGGGAACGCTTACGATTTAACAAAATTAAACAGTGATAACTCAAAGAGATACCCTCTTGTAAAACCTGTTTTGTTTGAAGGCGCTCTTTTGTCCGACGCAGAACACCAAGCAGTAAAGTATCGAAATATCCACTCAAGAATTATGAGAGATTTGCCACTTTCGCCTTTTTTTAAGGCGCAGTTTGGAATAATTGACGCAGAACCTTTATGGAGAGCAGGAGTTGGTTCTCATTTACACACTCCAAAGTCTGCGCAGTATATTGCTACTCACGGCGCAGGTCAATATAGTTCTACGGGAACAGTAACGGGGTGGGATGGTTTACACGCAGATATTGCGGTGGGTGCTTCTACAATTGTTATTGATGAGCCGGGAATTATGCATCTTTTTAATTACAATGATATGCGCCACGGTATTCTTGAGTTGGTTGATATTGAAACCAATGAATCGCAAACTGCTATTTTTAGCGGTGTTACAGGGACTTTAGTAGAAGCCGCTTCTTCGTGGGATTCAGGAAACAGTGAGTTTACATCAGGCTCAGGCAATTGGACTGTTGGAACTATTGTTATACATGAAGGATTCTATGATAATTTATTAAACGGATTGTTTCAAATAACTGCAAGAGCCGGTAATGGAAAATACAAAGCATCGAAAATATCTTTTGAAGCAGGTGTCAATGAGTTTGCTTACATGAACGCAAGAAACCTAAATGCGTCTTCTTGGAATTATGGCACTGCTCGACACTACGCAGACCCTGATGGCATAAGAGTTAAGTTGACAGAACCTGATTTAGCAGAAAGAAGAACCGTTGGTAGCAATTTGCCATTTGAACCCGCAGATAGTATAGGGATAATAAAGCATCTTAACCTAAATGGTAGTGAACAAATTACATTAACAGGTGTTAAAGGTATTAAACGGAAATGGATTGCAGAAAAAACAATTTACAGTCTGCGCAGTGTCAGTAGCAATTCCTATAAGCACCTGTATGTTCTTTGGGCGGATATGCGCAATGACGGAACCGCAGATGCAGACGGTGGTTTCCGCAAAAATAGTTTTGGTTTAATGCTACCCACTACTGATAATTACAAAATCAATTTGACAATAGCAGACCAATTCGACCCAAACGGACAACCTGATATTTACACTCAATTAAAAATAGGAGAGGATGTTGACCTTTGGCAGTTTGACGCAGAAGTTGAACCTTATACGGGAGGTGCGTGGTGTGCTTTGGATGGGGGGTCTAATGACGAACCCCTCGATACTCGATACGCTAATTGGGATGAAACCGCAGGTGCTTTTGCCGTAATCGACGCATCCCGATATTTTAATCTTAACACTGCCGCAACAGGCGGTAGAAGTGGTTATTCTTCGGGAGGTCAAGTTGACTTCGGAGACTATACATTAGCGGTAGCAGGAACCCCTTACCTCACAGATTCTTATTGGAAAAATGCTGTTTTGTCGTTTAAAAATAACGATGACGCAACCTTTATCAAGCATAAAAACCAAAAATATATGATTAACGACTTTTCCTTTTTGACCTTTGACATTGCTCTCGGAGATACAACAATTTTTGTTAGCGACGCATCCCAATTTGATACTGCGGGATATGGCGCAATTGTTTGTAGAAAGGGCGATAGTAGAAGCGCAGAGGATTTAATTTATTATTATTCTTGGACCGGAAAGGGCGTAGATGCTACAAAAGGAGATAAATTAACAGGGGTTTATATTACTTCTTATCCTAACGGTGGTTTGCTTGGCCCAAGAGCATTAGAGGTGCTTTTAAAGGCAGATGTTGCAAACAGCGCAACAGGCTCAAATGCTTTAATTGATTTAGTAGACCAAGATGGAACAGGTGTGTTTAAGACAGCAATTGTTTACAATACTACCGCCGCTTTGTTTTCTTTGCGTCTAATGACTAATCTTGAAGGGTATATTCCTTCTGCAAACACAGGAACATTTTTTGTGCATGATAAACTGCGCACAATTTTTAATCTTATGACTGCCGACACTTGGGCGCAAAACAGCGCACTACCTCTTCTTTATGATTTCGGGGGTGTGCCAAACACAGTCAATTTAACAAAAACGCAAATAGCGGCTTCGGGTTCAGATATAGATTCTTACGGTTCACCGATTAACGCTAAAGGTTCGACTATGCTTAATCTTTTAAATCAAATGAGTGACAAAGAAGGAACAGGTATTTTAGGTTCTACGCAAACATTTACATGGGGAGTAAACAGGGATAACATGTTGACATTTAGACCTTCTTATGTTTCAGGTCACGCTCTTACTCGTTCAAATATGCGAGTAAACTCCCTTAGCACTCAAATTGGTTCACAGGCAACCAACATCCGTGTTTTCTACAATGGTAATTCAAACTACGCAGATTTTCCCGAACCCGAAGCAGGAGAGATTACTCGTTGGCGTATTTTACAGGAACCAAAGATTTTTTCTAAGGATGAGGCATTATCTATTGCTAAACAGGAGTTTGCAAGAGAGAAAAATGCGCGTGTTTCAATTTCTGCGCAATTAAATAGACAAGAAGGAGAAACAGACATAATGCTACATGGTGCGAGATTTGGTTATGTTCAAGATGTATTTAGACAGGGAACTAAGTCTCACATAGACTCAAATGCTTCATGGTGTAACATTTGGGGTGGCTCTCCGTTTTCAGGCATACAATCCGCTTTAGAGTCTGCGCAAACAATTTTTCATTTGCCAGCATCGCAAAGTCGCAAACAAGGTGTATTTGCAAACCTTATTCCTCGCCTTAACACTTTGCCAAGCAAAGGTGTAGAAGTAAGAACTCTGGGTCCGGTTTCTGTAAATACCAACATATCACAGTCTACTTCGTCTGTAAATATCGTTGAGTCGGGGTCTGCGCCAAACAGAGTTCATACTGCTAAATATGAAGAAGTTACAGGAAACGGTTTTGGTGCGGCTAAGGCTCTTGCAGATGGTTGGAACTTTTTAGAACCGCCGTCAGGGAATACAAAACTGAGTAT
>TARA_R110000803_G_scaffold163913_1_pt1 | contig 40223 bp, 56 predicted proteins | sample TARA_R110000803 | Tara Oceans TARA_R110000803 (sample SAMEA4397772) | marine metagenome | biome: Polar Biome; feature: [SRF] surface water layer (ENVO:00010504); material: water (ENVO:00002006), including particulate matter (ENVO:01000060) such as... | depth 5 m | reverse complement strand
TACAGAAGGCGCACAAGGAGGTCAAGAAAGACTTGCTCAAAACATTGCCTTACAGAGAGAAGGACGCGATGTTGAGACTTGGAAGGGTGTAGCTGGTCAGGCAACCAAGGAAGGTTTAACTGGAGCGTTAGGGGCTGGCCCCTTGGCTGCAGTATCCAGACCTGACGTAGAGATTAACACCAGAAACATTGCTAGAACCGAAGATACTGAGGACGCGGGTGGTATTGAAGGGGGTACAGAAACCCCAGAGACTACAGAGACTACTGCACAGGGGCAACGGGAAGAGCGAATAGATGCACTTACACAGAAGCTTGAGATGCAGGGGCAGCCTACAGATAACGCTAGGCCAATTGCTACACGTATGGTCGATGCCCAGTTAAAAGCTGAGGCTAAGACTGCCGCTATTGCAGTACCAAAAGGGCGCGTTGAGCAGCTTACGCAAGAGCTAATTGCCGCTGGTACTCCTCCACAAGAAGCCAAAATTAACGCGCAAAAAATAGCCCTTGAGGAGGAAGAAGATGCACAAAATGAACCTGAACGGGGAGCAGATACTACCGTTATTGAACAACCCACAGCTAGAGACAGCGTTCCTGTACCTCCACCAGCAGTTGCCGTTCAGCCAGCTACCGATCAAGTTGCAGGGGTTGACACAACTGGAGTGGTTCCTACTGGACAAGTTGCTGGAATCCCTGATGGAAGAGAAGCAGGGGTGGACGCTGCAGTAGAAGTAACACCTGAAGTAGCACCCTCCACAACTCCTGCAGTAACACCTGAGGTAGCCAATCTAACTGCAGAAAGAGACAAGCTGCTCCTGAAGAATGGTAAGTTGCCAGCCGTTAAATCACCAGCCCGTAAAAAATATGATGCGCTGACCCAGCAGATAGAGGTGCTAGCTACACCTGAAGTAACACCTGAAGTAACACCTGAAGTAACACCCATTGCGGAAACAAAACCTACGGGGGCCGCAGAAGAAGCGCCAAAGGATAAACTTGTTACCTCAATTGATGGTAAGCCTTGGACGTATTTTTACCCCGGCGCAGAAGTGACGCAGGGGCGCTATTCCGGAGCTTTAGCAAAAGTAGTTGAAGTGATACCGCGTTTGCGGACAGACCCACAAGGTGGGGAAGACTACAAACTTGAAGTTGACGTAAGTAACCACCCTGATGGGTACGATGAAAATGGAGATCGAGTAGCTACCAAAACTATATTGGTGTCTGATGCCGAATTGAACCAATTTAACCCCGCTACACCCACTAAAATTAAAGGAGCCGACCTTGGCATTGAAACCCCTGAAGTAACACCTGAAGTAGCTGCTGAAGTAGCTGCTGAAACTAAAGCTGAACCCATAGCCAAAACCAAACCAGTCGGCAGGCCCAAAGGTGCTGTTAAGCAAACTCATGTGGTCAACAAAAACCCTGATGGTGGGTTCGACCATGTTAAAGACGGCGAAGTTGTAAAGACATACACAAACAAGAAGCAGGCTACTGCAGCAGTCAATGTAGCTAAGTCAAAAGACGCTGGTGATACTGCCCTAGTCGCTAAGAACCAAGCCAAGTTAGATGAAGCACTTGCTTCACCGGGCCGGGGCCGACCAGCTAATGAACGGGTGGAAACTAATGACGGTGTAGTAGCGGTTGATAAAGAAACAAAAGAAGAGTTAGCAGCACTAGAGGATGCGCTCAACAGGTACAACTCCACTACAGATGACAAAAAGGCGCGTGGCGCGGCTGAATATATTAGCGATGCGGCGACTGATAATACGCTGCCAAAATTAGTGCGTGAACGCGCTAAGCAAATGCTTGAGGATGAGGTAGACCCTAAAGACATATCCAAGTCTATGCGCTCTACTGAGAAGAATGTAGGCAAAGCAGATGAGGGGTTCAAGTCTGCCACTAACGGTGCACAGGCAATTGCACAGGTGATTAAAACAGGCAGCGTATTCCAACGCTTTGTAGCCCAGCGTATCCGCAACTTCTTAGGTGGCGTTAAGTTTGTAGTTCTTGAGCGAGGCGACAAGATTCCGGCTGCAATGAACGGTGCCCGTGGTTTATTTGTCTACGATAGTGAAACAAATTCTCGTACTGTGTATGTGCGTGGTGCTAGCTTTGAAGGCAACCAAGGCATAAACAACATAACTGTCTTGCATGAATTACTGCACGCAGCTACGGCTCAACGTATTGGGTTAAGTTTCCTTAAAGACGGGTTCAGGAACTTCCAGCTTAAAGCCTTTAGGCGTGAGATGCAGGCTTTGGCTAAACGCGCCCAAGAAGCCTACGATGTAGACCTAGCTGTTGGCGACATTTCCCCAGATATGGAAGCCCTAGTTAACGGCACTCTTGTCGCTGGGGATGAAACTAAGAAATCCTCGTACGAAATATTTGACTCCCCCTATGAGTTCTTGGCCTACGGCATGTCTAGCCCCGTGTTCCAGAGGTTCCTCATGGGCGTTAAGGGTAAAGAGACTACAGGTTTCTCCACCTTCGTTAGCAACATCCGTAATCTGTTTGGTATCAAAGAAAGTGAGTCCACTGCGTTCTCCGATCTAGTCAATATCACTGACAAGATGCTTAGCACTAAGATGGAACCGGCTAAGTTGAAAAGCGGGTCGCTACGACAAACGGGTAAATTTGATCTGTTCAATGAGCAGGTGGATGTTAAAGACTCGCGTACTGTAGCGGAAGCAGAAAAAGATGCGTTAGAGGCTATACAGGCCGTGGAAGAATCTACCGAGGGTGAACTAGGTACAAAAGTGGCGGCTATGCAAAGAGGGCGTGACCCATCTATAGTTCGCAAAACAGTTAAAAAGTACTGGGACAAGATGACCTACGCGCAGAGAAATGCTTTGGTGCGTATGCCTACGTTCTCGTTCCTAGCGAATTGGGCTGCGGATAAAGGTATAAGCTCCTTAACAGATGCAAACGTACACCTAGAGCATATGGTGGGTATGTCTCAAAAGTTTTTAGCTGGCGCTGAGCAAGTGATAGGCACAGTTGATCGTGCGTTTAAAAACCCTAAAGCCCCTAAACGTAAAACATTTGAAAAGTTTGTTTACGCAACTTCAGTAGCAGAGATTGATCCATCTGACCCTAATGCGCCAGTACGTAGTGCGACTTTAGATAAACAATATAAAGCCCTAGGTGCAGTTGGGCAACGCCTGTATAAAGAATTACGTAGTTACTACGAAGGAATTATTGAGCTATACAATGACTTATTGGATGCCCAAATCCAGAGCATGGAGGGGTTAACTCAAGAAGTTAAAAATAATCTAATGGCTACTATACGTAAGTCGTTTGAAGCTACGGCGCGTATCGTGCCTTATTTCCCGTTAGTTCGCCGGGGTGATTTTTGGTTAGCTATTGGTTCTGGTAAAAATCGTAGGTTCTATACGTTTGAAACCCGCGAAGACCGTAACGATAAAGCAGCAGAACTAGCTGCTAATCGCGGTGATAGTTTAGAGGAAATGCTATTCCAGCAAGAGTTTACTCAGGGCAACGACCTTAAAAGCCTACGTGCGGCATCGCAGAACTCCAGCAAGATGCTTATGGAAACATTCGACGCCATTGACAAAATGGATTTGAGTGCAAACTCTGTGGAAACTAGAGAAGGTTTAAAAGATGCGGTATACCAAATCTATTTAGCCACAATGCCGGAGCAAAGTTTCCGTAAACAGTTTTCCCATCGTAAGAATATTGTTGGTTTTAGTACCGACCTTAGACGCAATATAGCTACTACAGCATCCAAACAAGCAACTCAATTAGCGCGTTTGAAATATGCTCCCCTGTTACGCAACGCTTTATCCGCTGCTAAAGACTCTATACGCGAGCGTGAAGAACTATCTCCATTTGTACAAGAGGCAGAGAAGCGTATTAACTTAGCTTTGTCTGGTGGTAACAATGCGTGGGGCGAAACTATTGCTGGGGTAGCTAATAAGGCATCGTTCTTCTGGTATTTATCTAGTGCAGCCTCAGCTTTGATCCAGCCTAGCAGCGTATTTATTTCTGGGCTACCTGTGCTTGCTGCTAATTACAACAACGCTTCTGGCGCGGCTAAAGAAATCGGTAAGATGACTGCGCTAGTTAACCAGTACAGCATAGTGCGTACTAACGCAGATGGGTCAACATCTATAGCTGCACCGAGTATTGCAAATAATAAATCTCTGCCAGAAGATGAGATCAGGGCTATTAAGGAAATGGTTTCACGTGGAGTGTCTCAATCTACTTACGCATCCTTAGTATGGGGTTATAAGCAGACGCCTACTGAGCACTTGTATTTCAGTCTAGAAAAGGGTGTATGGGCTAATATCCCTGTGGCCTATGGTAAAGGTAAGCGTTTGGCGCACTTCCTAGTCGGCGCACTGATGCACAACACTGAGCGTCTAAGCCGTGAGGCAGTGTATCTAGCTGCGTATAGGCTGGGTAAAGCAGGTGGGCTATCCTATGAAGCCGCAGTGCAAAAAGCAGCAGATTCTACTAATGAGGCTTTAGGTAACTACGATGTTACTAATAGGCCCCGCTTCATGCAGCAGGGCGTTGGTAAGATTGCGTTCCAGTTCAAGATGTACCCACTGCAAATGGTACTCCTGCAATTTACCAGCTTAAAAAATATGCTGCCGTTCCTTAATAAAGAGGGCAAGAAAGCAGCAGCTACTAAGTTCTTTGGCATTATGGGTACTTCCGCATTATTATCTGGTGTATCAGGCATGGCGTTCTTTAGCCCAATCATGGGGTTATTAGGTGCTTTGTGGGGGTCGATGAAAGATGATGATGATTGGCCCGAAGAACTCAAGGACGTGGCCTTTGAGACTTGGTTCCGACACGTATTTTTGCCAGAACAGCTAGGTGAAATTAAGATTGGCGGGGTGCCGCTAAGCGATATAGTTGACCGTGGGGCATTAAACGCTATTACAGGGGTTGATATTTCGTCTAGGATTGGGCTTAATGATTTGTGGGGCCGCGATAGTAAAGCAACTAAGACTTCTAGAGAATCCGCAATTGCATTTGCTATAGACAATTTTGGTGGCCCAACAGGTAGTATGGCTCTTTCGATTGCCGATGCTTTTGATGCATATGCTATGGGTGATTACCAGAAGATGAGTGAAAAGTTAACACCTGCTGCACTGCGTAACATACTAATTGCTAATAAGTATTCCAATGAAGGGTTGAAAACTGGGCGCGGCAGTGAGCTACTTACCAAAGATGATATGAAAATGGGTGAGCTAATTGGTCAAGCAGTTGGTTTTCGCCCTGATATTCTCGCGGTTACACAAGACACTAGTTTCAAACTCACAGGCGTAGAGCAACGTATCCTAAACCAACGTAACCTTATTCTTAGGAGACTGGATTTTCAGTTCCGTCAAGATACAGATAAAGGGTATGCTAAGTTTTCTGAAATAATAGATAAGGAAGTATCTGCATTTAATTTTAAATATCCCTCGTATGAACTCACCGTAGATTCTATTGAAGAGTCCATAATGTCTAAAGCTGAGAACCGCGCTGGTTCTCGCGCAGGGGTAGATGTAACTGAGAAAAATATCATCCTTGTTGACGAGACCGTAAGTGTTATGGAAAAACGTATGCAGGATCGGGTTGATAGTATGAAAGCGCAGAGATAAAAAAACCCCCGGTGACTAGCCGGGGGTAACAGGGAGTTAGCAACCACTCAATTTTAGTGTAGCCTAAACTCGCCACACCCGCAATCCTTTTATGCCGTCTGTAATGATTACCTTAGTAGTCACAGACATCTTCAGCCGCTTGCTTATTGTTGAAATTGTTCGCCGGGCTGCTTTCTCATCGACGCAGGGTACAAAAAAAGAGTACCCTTTACGGAACTTAGCCCAGTCAATTTGGTACGTTATCGTCTCTATTTTCATTGGTAGGCACAAGGGTGTCCATTTGCAGGAACTCAGAAGCTGATGCATCAAACTTAAGCACCCGCACTGCTGGGGATACGACCTTCATACCCTTAGACATCCGTTTGTTCACCCCATCAATGTAGATTTTCAGCTTACCTAAGTCTTTGAGGGTGGTCTTGTAGTTGATCTGTTGCTTCACACAAAAGTCTTTGAACTGCTTAGCGGCGATAAAAAGTTCTTTTGAATCTGGCTCGTAGCGTATGAGTAGCTCTCCGCGTGGCTCCAGCATAGGCAGCGCCTGTAGGTTACTGCGGGAATCAACCTCACCGTTCACTACCAAGGCATTGTTAATGTGGGCGTTAACAAACTCACCAAGAATTGTTACAGGGGTTGAACTCGGCGCTTGTATATCAAACCTCATCTCACCAAGCATACCTTTGAGCCACTCATAGACTGCCTTCATGTCATAGTTATGTAGACCTAAGTTATGGGCAATCAAACCACCAGCTATGTTGCAAGCAGAGACAGCAGACCAGAAGCGTTCTTTTTGGCTAAACTGAACTTCTTTATCGAGGCGAGCTTGAATCTTACGCATCAAGCCGACTGCCTCCTCCATGTTGTTAACTAGCCACTGGATGTATATCTCCCCAGCGTGCCCAAAGTTCTCGCGTAGCTGATGATCAAACATCTGCTTGCCTAACTGCACATCAATGATAGTGTTATGTTCTATCCTGTACTCAAGTAGGCGCATGGACTCACCTTCAGGCGTACTCTTTGCCGTCCCCAGCTTCTCGTAAAAGCTAGCATTAGCCGAGCATAAAGTCATACCCTGCCAGCTAGTGTTGTTAACACGCAAGGTATTTGTTGAGCCGTTCATTTTGTTTTTGCCACGGCCTTGCGAGATGCTGTACGCTAGGTCTGAAAACTCCATGCCACTTAGGTTAGTGATCTCGTCAATGGTATTGGGCAAGTTGTTCATTACGCCAAGCTGGTGCATCTTTGCGTTGAACGTATCCTTGTACATAGAGGTCAACCCTTTGGGTTCACCATACACACTATTGCACATAAACAACGCAGTCGATTTACCTGAACCAGACTCAGGGTGAATCACGTTGATGATCGCGCCTTCAAGACCTGTAAATTTCAACAGTGGTGAACCAAACGCCGTGAGTGCGGCAAACGCATGGGGTTCAAGCCCCGGTTTAGCGTACATGTTGAACGCTTCTTTCCACTTCTCCATCGTGCCCTTGACGACTAGTTTTGCGGCAACATCCTTTGTAACGCTTGATGGTGGGCTGTAGAACACCCCATCTTTTGTAATCTCCCTATCGCCGAGAATGAATTTGCTATCCCCCTCGACCCAACCAAATTGAGTTCTCATGGTCTCCGCCTTTCTTATGTATTGCAGATTTTTTATAAAGAATACGACATACCGTGCAAGTAAATCGTACTGTGATTTGTGTGCTACAACACCGTTATGCGCTAACTGTTTACGCAACTCATCGGGTGCGGATATAGACATCGTTGAAATGCTAAATTCTTTGACACCATCGTGCGGTAGGTGCAAGCGAAACAAAGCTACTTCACCATCGGCGGGGTCACGCATACGCTTAACTACGTATAGGTCATGCTCATAAACTAGCCTTGGCTCCGCTTCCTCTTCTTCGCTCTCCGCACGCATATACACACCGCCATTCTTCCCACGAAAAAATGGGAATGGATAATCCGGTATAAGTTGTATCTCCACCTCACCGTCTTCACTCGTGACGGCGTATTCGTTATCTTCTGCATCGGCTTCTTCAATCTCAACACCGAGCATGATGGGCGATTTAATCTTGCCCCTGTGCATACAACCATCACACCCTTGCGGGTTCTGCTTTTCAAATGTTGAGCAGTGATGGGGGCCACCTTTATTGCGTAGATTATTTAACTTCCTATCAACCTCTATAGGGTCATATCCATCGTGCTCCTTTGATAGCTTGTGTGCAGCCTTGTCTCCATCTATGCAAAAAGCAGCAATGGAAAGAGCGGATCTCCACAATGGTTCGTCTACGCTGTTCTGGTTAGCAAAGCAGTTGTTAAGTTGGGCACATCCGTCGTCGCCCTTCAACATGATTGTCTTAAACCGCTTTACCTTGTTACCCATTAGCGCTTCCATCATTGGACTCATTGAGCGCGGGATGAATTCAGGTGCATCATCCTTGGGTTCAGGTGCACCAAGTAAATCTTTAAACTCTTGGTACGCTATGCGAGGGGTCAACGAGTTAAGTACTGTTACCTCTTTTGGCTCCTCCTGCTTGAAGTTAAATGTGCCGGGTATGCGTAGAACACGTGAAGCCTCAAAGACTGAGGAGTCCACAATCAATCCTTGCTCAACGCATAACTCCCGTAGCCTATTAGCTAGTGGCTCCCACTCTCGGCGAGACACTGTTTCTTCCAGCAGCCAGTATGCGTGGACGCCGTAGCCAGAATTGACTAGTATTGGTTTTGGTAAACCGACTGCAATGCAAAACTTCTTTAGCTCATCTAGCCCAGTTTGTTGATCAAGATAGCCCTTGATAACGCCTTTATCGTCAGGTACACCTTTAGTGGGGCCACAGTCAATGTCCATCCACAGCGCACGGAAGTATTTAGCGTTCTCATGAGTACGTTTGTCTAGCAATCCAAACTTAGCACACCCAAAGTACGCTCCCGTTTTACGCTGGACAAACAGTTTTGCTAGCTCTTCAACCTCACTTTTAGTTTTTACAAAATGCTGGTCAGGATACCTACCAATCCCTATCACACAGTAGCGCCCTTCCGGTGGCAGTACCGTGTCAAGTAGATTGAAAGATGACATGTTTTTTACTCTGTGTGGGTGTTAGCTTTGGTTTGAATTATGTATTCGCTAATAGGCTCAGCGTAGCAAGGGTAGGGGGAAGAAACCCCCTTAAACCAATTGTAGATAGTCATTCGGCTTACGCCAAAGTAGCTTGCGACCTCGCTAACACTAATGTCTGCGCGAATACATACACGGCCCAAGGCCACACCCAAAGACCTAGCATTTGCTTTTTTATTTGCTTGTGCCAAGCTTTGGCTGTAACCATAAGACATAACTATTCCTCGTCGCTCCAAGCCTTCACCACAGAGTCAAGGTCTTTCTTGACGGAGGGCTTTGGCTCGACTTTCTTTTCCCGCTTAGTTGGCTCCTCAATAGGAGACTCAACCTTAGGTGCAGGTGCAGGTGCAGGTGCTTCTAATTTAGCCACTTTGCCTGATACGTCAGCTTGGTACGGTGTCATAACTACCATCTTCAACACTTCAGGTTTCTTGGCTACTTCGCTAGTCACAGCGTACTGTGCTTTGTTGATATACCCAGTCGGCGTAAACATGACAGACTGGTTATCGTTCTCTTCGTTGAAACTAATCTGCGTCACAACGTAGTCCAAGCTCTTGCCGTTATTAGACAGATACTTGGAGTAGTTTTCAAAGGTGTGGGTGTTGTCACCAGCACCCTCTCCGAACAAGGACTTAGAAGCCAAGTTCATTTGATAGACTTCGCCTTCAAGTGAAGTGCCAAAATCTTCTTCCAACACCATAGCAATGCGGCGTGAATAACGGCAAGCCTTAGAGTTGCCCATGCCTGAACCCTTAATGTTCTGTTGGCAGTTATCACAACGCTCAGCTTGTGGGTTAGCCGCGCCTGAAGCAGGTGTACGCCCATCATTGGAGAAGCAGTCAGGTGCAGTTGGTTCTGCATCTGGACTCCATGCCTTTGCGTAGAAAATACGACCCACATGAGGAGAAGCGTTGACAATGATAGCGCTCAAGTTACCCTTGACTTTGCCCATCTCTTCGCCGCCGACCATCTTACGGAAGATTCCGTTTTTAGGCACGATGCGCTTAACACCAGCCCTACCTGCAAGTTGCTTTGTGAGGTCACTAACACCAGCAGTTTGTAAAAAGTCTGGCAGGTCTTGGCTAATAATTGTGAGGTTACTCATTTCATTTTTCCTTAGAACGTCTAACAACCACGGAATAAGAACTCTCCACATTTAAACCCTGTGGTAGAACTTTGGGATTCTCATAGAGGAAATCTTTCATATTTGTTTGATGAAGTCTTTTCTCTAACAGGCCAAATGCACTGTGCTCCTCTATGAAGCTGTACATCGAATCCCAATCATTCGTCCAGTACCGTGACTTTACCGAGCGAATAATCGTGCCATGTGGGGTGCGAATGCTGTCGGCATTCATGTCTTTGCAAATGTCTAGCATCTGCGTTTCTAAAATGTCTGACTGCTCTTTTAGTTCATCGTCTGCTTCTTCAAATTTACGCTTGAGGTCAGCACGTGAGTCTCTAATCTTTAGGTATACCGTAGTCAGCTTGCCCAAGTCTGTGGGGGTAGCTTTATCCTGAACTTCTGCGTCCATCTGATGCTCCTAATTGTTGGTGGAAGTTAGATTATAACCTAACTTTTTACATTGTCAATAGCTTCTGAAAATATTTCTTGACGGTACAGGTCAATCACTTTCTGATGATTGTTGATGTTGCCCTGAAGCATGGTGTACATCTTGGCTTCTATGGGGCTACCTGTAATATGCACGACTGTCATGTTGTTGACTTGACCGGGGCGATCAATCCGTGCATTGGCTTGTAGGTATGTTTCAACGCTGGTGCACGGAGCATACCAAATGATTGTGTTCGCAGCAGTTAGGGTTAACCCGTGCGAGGCTGCTTTGGGCTGAATAATTAGCACCTTCGGCTCTGGCTGCTCTTGGAAGTGCTTAACAATGTCCGAGCGTTTGTTCACGGGCACTGCTCCGTTTATCACTTCGCATGTAATGTTGTTCTTAGCCAAGTGCTTCTCAAGTAGCTCTATGGTATGCGTGAATGGGACAAACACAAGCACCTTATGGCTAGACTCCTCTATGACCTCTTGCACTACGTTTAGTCGGTTACTTACGTCGAACTCAATGACCTCGTTATTGTCCGTATACACCGCGCCGCCAGCTATCTGCAGGAGCTTGTTGATCTGCACGGCAGCATTGACCGCTGAAATTTCTTCCCCCGCTGCTTCGATCAACATCTGCTTTCTAAGTATGTTGTAAAACTTTTGCTGTTGCGGGGTTAGCGGTGCATCTCGTTCAACAAACGTAACGGGTGGCAAGTCGAGGCAGTCGGCTTTTTCAAAACGTATAGCTGGTTGCAGTGCCTTGTGCACGGTTACTTGCGCCGTTGGCTTTGGTGCCCACTTATACATGGTCAGCTTCATCATTACAGTGTCTCGGAACTGCCCAAAAAAGGGTGCCACCCCCTTAGGGTTCACAAGCTTTGCTAGTCCGTAAGCATCCACTGGGGACTGGGCGGCGGGTGTTCCCGTCAGCATCCACAAACCCTTAATAACTTTTGTTAGGTCACGTAGGTCTTTCCAACGCTCGGTCTGTGCGTTCTTGTAGGCTGACGCCTCATCCACTACGATAAGGTCAAACCCGCCAGCCATGATTTCCTTCTTGACGATACCCACGCCATCAAAGTTAATGATTACAAACTCAGCGTTAGTGCCCACGATTTCTTTGCGTTTCCTTGCGGCTCCGTAAGCCACAGCAACGGTTCTGTGTATTGCGAACTTGAATAGGTCGTTCTGCCAAGCAGACTTCATAATTGATAGAGGGCATATCACTAGCACTCGCTCTACTAACCCAATAGACATAAGGTAATCCACAGCCCATATAACTGATGCTGTCTTACCTGTACCTTGTTCGTTAAAGCAAAATGCTTTTCGGTTTGTTACGAGGAACTCTGATGTTGTCTTCTGATGCTCAAACGGCGCGAACCCCGGTGGACGGGGCCACGTATATTCTGATAGGTTCATTTTTTCTTACGCTCTTTCGTACTTGTTTCTGATACCACTTTATGGTTGGATGCGCGTTTAAAGGAACGGTTCTTTGATGGTGTCTCTAGGCGAGTACCATTTTTATTAGCACCACCTTTAGATATAGCCACGCGGTGTGCAACATCTTTACCTTCTCTAATATCAGCTATACCGTTGCCGTCTGAGTCCGCATTCTTCTTGTCCACAGTCTCTCTGGCACGTTGCCGCTCTAGGCGGGCTTTATTTTCCCCACGAGCAATCTGCTGTTGGTATTCCTTTTTATAGGGGCGGGGTTTGTTTACGTATGGCATGTTAGTTCCTCAAGGGTTGGGTTTTTAATATTGAAAAATGCAACGCCACCGCTTGTGTGTCTTGCTTTTCGCATCTTATATCCTAGTGCCAATGCCGCGCAAATAAGTTCTCCGTTGGCTACATACTGACCCTTAACTCGTTCCACCACGTGCTTTATCCCGTAGCTAGTCCATACGGCGTTTATAGTTTTGCGTCGGTCAAGGCCATCATGCTCAAGTAGCCACTCAGCACAGAGGTTCACTGCCTCCATGCGAATCTCACCCTTACCACCAAAACCATACTGAGTCAGGTCGGGGTACTTGGCTTTTACTTCTGCAACTTTGGTTTCAAACTCGTTAGCCATACTTTAGTTCCTGTTGTACTCACATTCCCGTACTGAGCAGAACTTGCACAGTGGGCCTTGGACTGGGTTCCACACGCCATTATCCAATGCGGCTTCAATCCTTGCAACGTCCCTAGTAGGCGCTTCTATGTATTTGGGAACCATCTCGGCATGGTGCTCAGCCCTCACAAATTCCTTGCTGACCACAAATAGCAGGGCCGATCTAACCCTACGAATCTCGGGGAACTTCGCAAACAGGCCACAGGCTACAAGATCGAGTTGCTTCACGTCCGCATATCTCGCATTCTTGCTTGTCTTGTAATCGACTGAATAGGCTGTCCCATTCTCCTGATTGATAACTACCAAATCGGCTATCCCATGCCACCATACATTCGGTGCATTGAAATCGCAACTTTCTAAGTTCTTTGTCAACCCAAGTTTCACTTCGCATAATTTTTCACCCGGAATAGCGTTTAATACATCTAGCGTAGCCTTCATGTACGCAAATTGTTCGGGAACTGGTACACCATCACGTATATATTCTTCCGCAACAGTATGAGCCGACTTCCCATACAGCGTTGCCTTTGTATCAGGCTCAACAATATCCTTAGCAATCTTGGTGTGGTAATACTTTTTAGGGCATTGCTGGAATGTCTTAAGGCTACTAAACGACCAAACTATATTTTTGCTCATATATTCTTACTGCTTAATAAAAACGCCGTCTTCACGTAGATAGCCACGGCGGTCTTTGATTGTTTGGTATGCCTCTTCTAGGCAATCTTTAATGTCCATGTCGGCTAGTGCTGCACCAACTATCAGCGTGACCAAAACATCTCCATATGCGTCACGCATCTCTACGCAGTTGCCGCGTTGTATAGCAGACAGTAGTTCGGCTACCTCTTCTAGCGTCTTGATAGCCTGTGCCAGCGGTGTCGAGTTAGGGATAATCTTCCTTGCCTCAGCCCACTGCACAACCTTCATCTCCGTATCGTTGAAACTCATTTGGTTTCCCTTAGCTTGTACTGTTTTAAACCTTGGATTCTAAAGTCCATCTTACCTTGCTCACAAAAGTCAATCAGTGCGGAACTACATGTCTGCCTACTCATACCTATGGTGTCATATGGTACGTTGGATAAGTAAAACCAGCCGCGCTCTTTAGACCAATTTAGTAAGCGTTGTCTCTTTGTTATTGCCATCTATCTTCCCCATTTAGGTGCTATGTATACTGGTAATTCCCACAGGTTCATGCGCCTAGGTGGGACAACATCTTTGTGGTTGATAGGTTTGTGGTCTATCGGATCGGATGCTATGGTGTACCCTTTCTTGTACTCCTTCATGTACATGTTCGTGCATGTCTTACACAAAGAGCGCCTTGTATGCTCCCCAGCTTTGCGCAGGGGGAAGTTATCTAGCGGTTGCTCCTGCTCACATCTGCTGCACTTTTTCATCGCCACTCCCCCCCAAAGACTAATATAGCCATTGCCACTACTATCCCCACAACAAACACAATGATTGGCAGCATGGATATGTCTTGGTCATCCTCGACAGCCATCTCCTCACGTATTTTGCGTATGGGGCAGTCACGCCCTTGGTGGCAGTTTCCGTATTCGTCACAGCAATTCATGGTTTTTCTCCTTGAGTGCAGCCTGTAGCTGCTTGCGTTTAATACGCACGCGGTGCTCATAGCTGTATATCCAAAAACTAGCCCACACCCCAAAAATAGTAATCATCCGTTCTTCTCCTTGAGTTTGGCTTCGATGGCTCGGGCAAACACATGGGTGTGTTGAACCGTACAAAAAAGCACTGCCATCCTTTGAAAATGTGCAGCCCGTTGAATTCCACATTGCCCTCAGTGGCCTTGCGTTGGGCAAGTGCTGAGTTGTAACGCAAAAACCTTGCGCCGTTTACATCGAACAGGATGTACCCACGCAGCCCCGCTTCAAGTGTCTTGTTCATTTGTTCTTCTCCTGTAGCTTGTCTGCTACATACTGAAGTCCTAGTGTTTTATTGAGTACTTCGGCAATGTGGTTTTCCTCATCAGTCAGCCCTACCCACGGTTTCTTTGCTTCTTTCTTGCCAGCATGCACTCCTGAAAGGTAGGCGATCATCAAGTAATCAGATTCCTGCTCTGGCTGTGCCTTTGCCAAGGCTTCACGCATCAAGTCGTATGCAGTCGCACGGCTGATCTGTAGCTCTCCAGCGAGAATGTCTGCAATGTCCTGCTCTGGCTGTGGTGGATTGGCAATGTGGGGTGGCTCAGGCCCGTCATATTTAGGGTCTGGTTCGTAGTCATAGGTACTCATTTCTTCCTCCCAAGTGCAGCCTGTAGCTGCGTGATTGCTTGATTCCACTCGTACTCGCACCCACAACAGTCCGGTGCTGTTGGGCCAAGCAGGTTGATGGCTTTTTGTATAGCGGCTTTCAGTGCCCTGTTCTCAGCTAGTGCATCGCCAAGTTGTAAGTCGAGTGCTCGTTCTTCGTCATTCATCATCTTCTCCCCTTCCCGCTGCGGCTGCAAGTCCCGCTTCATAACCGATGTCGTATGCCAACTCAACGGCTTCAATGGCAGTGGCATCTGCGTTACAGATACGCAGCAGGTCAAGTAGTTCTTGTTTATTCATTAGCATTCTCCATAACTTGCTCCATAACCCGCCTCACAATCCAGCGGTAAATCCGTGCCCCACGAAGGGCGAGTACGCATACACATCTCTACGTATTCCTTAGCCTCTTCAACTTGTTCTGTTGGGGCTATGCAAGCGATTGCATCATGTACTGTCATTACAACTCGGTACTTTTTAGCCACCAATAGCATCTGCTCACCAATCACTATGCGTGCGAGGGCTTGGCATACGTTCTCAATTACTTTACCGCCGTAAATTCGATTAGGGATAACTGTTTTACCCTTCTTGGTGTCATACACTAGCTCGGTTTTTCCTTCCTCGTTCTCATATAGGCGTAGGTTAGGGTAGCGAAGGTACAAACCATTGGGGAACAAAATACCGCCGCTGCCTTCTACCTTTAGAATCCCACCCCTACCCAAAGTTGTCTGCTGGTTCTGCAGTATGGACTTGAGGGCTGACGCCGCAGACTTCCACAACTCGGTTATCAGGGGGTATTTATCGCGGTAGGTGGTAATAATTTGCTTAGCTTCCTCTGGCGTAACTTCCACCCCGAAGTTTTTAAGCTGCGCTTGGAACTTTATTGCCCCCATGCCGTATCCGCACCCAAGAATCGTTGTCTTGCCGACAAATCTTTCCCCTTTTGTTATGTCCTCCACAGCCTTGCCGTAGATAGCCGCCGCCATAATTTTGTAGACATCCTCGCCGCGATCAAATGCGTCTACCAAATCATCTTGGCCCGCTAACCAAGCTAGCGTACGTGCTTCAATCTGTGATGAGTCTGAGTCAACCATCATGTATCCATATGGAGCAATGATTGCTTTCTTGAGGGGTGAGTTGCGTTGTAGGTTTTGCAAGTTGATCTTGTCATCACCGCCCCATCGCCCAGTATGCGCGGCGTAGTATCTTAGAGGGACGGGTAACGACCCACGCTTAGCGATGCCAATAAACCGCTCAGTCCTTGTTTCTTCCAGCGTAGACTTAACGCCAAGACGCGCCGCTACGATGGCTTGTACGATTGGGTTCTCATGCTCCAACAGTGCCTTAAAGCCTTCGTCACTCTTAGCGAATGCGTAAGTCTCTTTGCCCGTCGTTGGACTGATCTTCATCGGCGGTATAACCCCCAACTCCTCAAGCACTAAGGCAAGCTGCGGGTTGCTCATTAGCTGATCTTTAGATATCAGCATCTTGCCCATCAGCTTTTGCTTCTCGTACTTCACATCGCTCAGATGCCCCGTCAATAGAAAGGCGTCCAGTTGCAGTACTGGCTCGGTGAACATACGCACAGTAATATCAATCAAGCGTAGTTCAATCGGTGGGAACCCCTGCGCCATTGCATTGAACAGAGCATACGTAAGCGCCGTATCGTTTTTGCAATACTCACCGTACCGTGCTAATTGCTCAGGGCTAAAGTCGGCACGATGTAAACCTTTTGCATTGTCTACTTCTGTGCCCTTCTCACCCAACTCATAATGCCTAGCCAATACTTTAAGACTACCACCTACCTCAGTACCATGTAAGGCCCTGCCCATAGACAAAGTATCAAGCCATCCTTTGGGGCTGACTCCGAATACCCACTTCAAAATAGCGCCGTCAAACGGGGCGTTGTGTGCAAGTGCTAAAGAGTTAGCCCAATCGTATCGTGTAAGGAACTGGTGCATGGCATCAGACTCGCCGCTAAACCATACAGGCTCACCGTTGTCTTCCTGTACTGACACACCTATAACTTCAAACTCATCGCTGCGTACGTACTCTTCCGTAGTAATCTTCGACAGGCTGAACTCCTGCGAATAATAGGTTTCAAAATCAATTGTCAAAATCTTCACTGCATGCACTCCGCTATAACATTTGTTAGGTATTCAAGATTGCTCTCGTTGATGATGCACGTGTAACCGCCAGACGCATTGATTGATTGCATATTCTTTAGTTGTAGTGCAGTCGCTTGCCCCTTGCCAGCCTTGGCTTCGATAGCTACGAACTTGCCGTTCACGCAGCAAAGAAAGTCGGGGACTCCACTGTTACCGTAGCCAGTACCGATAGGCATGGCATAGTAGACACCGTGGTCTTTTAGTATGGTCTTGATCTTTGCCTTGACCTTGGCTTCAGGTGTGGTTGCCATTAATCCACCCACTGAACAAATGTTACACCCTTGTGCTGATACACAGCAAGGACTAACTTATCGGGCAATGCTTCGCCGCCTTCTCCCCAAGAGCAATACTCACACTCAAACTCAATCAGCATGCCGTTTCTATCGCGGCTTGGGTTGCTTGTGGTTTCGTCAGTAATCAGTACAGTCGATGTGTCAGTATTCGCTTGAACACATGTAACCTCTGTGTTCTTACCGTCCTCCGCCGGATTAAATATTGTGACTGTACGTTGGTGTAGATAGCCCTCGTCGCATTGGGGGCACCGTAGCGCGCTGTTTTCGTCTAGCCTTGCGTCCTGATAATTCATGACAAACTCCGAGTTGTTTTCAACCTTTGATTATATCGGGGCTTTTTACTTTGTCAATAGTATAGGCGTAAAAAAGCCACCCGAAGGTGGCTAAATTACTAGGTGTTTTCCCTAACAAATGTTAGATCAGGCTATTGATCTCACGGGTGAGATACCACTGGGCTTTGCGTAAGTCTTCCAACTTGTTGCCCTTGTGGTCGGCACGGGTGATGTACTTAGCAACATTGCCTAAGTTGTAGTTCAGCTTCTTGGCTTCAATGAAGTCAATGGTCTCAATGCCGCCTACCTTGTAGTGTGGTGGGTGATTGATAGGGTCTACCTGCACCTCTCTAATCCTCTCGGCAGATTGCATCCTTTGCTTGGCGCTCGTAGCCATATACAGTGCATACTCTCCGCTGATAGTCGATGGCGATGGCAGTGGCAATGGCTGTGGCTTAGCTGGACGCCCACGCTTAAGCGGAACTTTGTTTACGCCATTTTTACGCAGGTAGTACAGCGCGGAGTAAGCAGCTTTTGGTGTGCACTTCAGCTTAGTGATTACTTCCCTAGATGTAATATCAGGATCAGCCTCGTACAGTTCGCGTACTTGGTTGGATACGTTTGGTTTGGCGGTTGCTTTTTTACTCATGATTCACTCCTTTGGTTATTAACGTAGTCAGTAAGAATTTCTCTAATCTTCATTTGCTTTGTGTACGGATACTCCTTGTTAAAAAATTCCATAACATCTACGGGCAAGCGCAGGCTGGTCATAAACAATGCGGGCTTCTTACCAACCCCTCTACCCTTGCGTTGTTTCTCTAGCTTTAAATGTTCTATCCCAGTTGTCATTTAGCTTCCTTTCCTTGCTTACTCTCACTTGCAGGTGTCCATCCAAACTTACGCCATACTGCTTGTACGTCCGTATTCGCGGCGGGTGTGTACTTGAAGTTAGGGTTCAAGATACCATCCGTAGGCTTAGTGGGTGGCTGTAACTTTTGTGCTTGGGTCATTGTGTCCATTTCATTCTCCTTCGCTAACATTTGTTAGGTCGTCAATTAACAGTACAAAGATTTCGCTAGTCACTCGGCAACCTATGTCAGTGAGATACTGTGTGTCCTCTACCAACTTAAGCATGCCTAGCTTCATGCGTATGTCCGTAGGCAAATCTCCATCCGAATACAGATTAATCTTGTCGCCTATCTTGACTAGATACTTACCCGCGTCCTTAACGATAAGCGCAGTCTTGCCATCGCCAAAGTCAGATTGGACTCGTTCAATAGTTTGCATCTCAACCTTAAGCGTGGCTAGCCTATCCTTAGACTGAATCACCGCGTTGCGTACATCAAGCGCCGCCTCCTTATCTATGTACTCCATGAACATAGCGTAGCCCTTAGTACTCGCCCATTTCTCTAACTCCTTATTGACAACTCTGCTGTCGTTATCGCACTCCCTTTGTTTAGTCCACGATGCGGAGGTTACTATACTTTCCGCAATATCCTTAGCCTTGTTTATACGCTCTACTGGACTCATCTTGCCAAACATCTTCTTCGCCATGACGATAGCTTTGTCTGCGTCAGCAGTTCGATACGAACTAGAGCGCGACCTAACCTTACCTATACGGTCATTAGTAATAGCAATCACATCCCCCTTACCACCCATGTATGACTTAGTGATAGTACCTAACTCTTCACTATCTAACCTAACCTTAAACCCATCCACATGGTATTCATTACTGCTCTTACGTGCTATGCGAAAAGCAGTGAATGTCCAAAGCGGATTCAATGAAGCCAGTCGGTTAATCACTGGATCAATCACTCCATGCACTACAGTTAGCGTACCGTTGAGGCGGAATTCTTTAATGTCCTCGGCGTATGCTATGTTGCTCAGCTCTAATGTGTTCGTGCTCATACTTAATTACTCCTAACAAATGTTATAAATTATCACCATTCAAACTTACCTAAGATCGCATCGACCTTAGACTTCAAGTCTTCACGCACTACCGGGCTGTCCTTCACCTCTTCTATGTTGGCCCCCAACATAGCTAGCTCTACTTGCCTACGTGCATCCTCTAACTTGGGGTCGTTAGTAATGTTCAGCTTTGTCAATAGCTCGCACAACTCCAGTGGGTTGGTGATCAGCGAGTCGTGGTAGCGTTGCTTCTTATCTCCTGAGTCCTCCAACTTCTTGGACATACCTAACAACACACCATGCAGTCGCTCCCACGGAGTACGCATCGCATCGGCTAACTTCTCAGAGTACTGAGATTCATATGCAACCTTCATCTCCTCCATGTCATGCGCTGGTATGTCTAAGCGAAAGTCCCCAGCCTCAGGCAACGGCTTAACACTCCTACGGAAACCAAACTTGTTTCTAACTTCTGTTAGGTCTGGGTAGTCCTCTGCTTTGTATAACCCCTTGAGCGCATTGGGTGCTTCTGTCACCAAGCGAGGGTACTCGTCAAAGAATTCTTCGCATAACAAATTAAAGGTACGCTCGTAGCCATTCATTGTTTGCTTGTAATCCATAAACAACTTGGTCGGTAGTAACCGTTCGCCCTTATCCGCCCACGGTAACGTATTCTGATTGTGGTACAGACGAACCCGCGCTGCTAACTTCTCTATGTTTGCCCGTAGGCTAGTACCGGCAAATAGATTCTTTTTAGTTTGCGATGCGCCATGCACTGCGCCAGCATCCGAGTTAACCCTGTCGGTTACTTCCCGATCAATCTTTGATGCGGGCCATACGCTGATGTTTACTTCTACTAATACTGCTGATGAACTGATACTCATGATTTACTCCTGTGGTTTGCCAGCTAACTTAGCCATTTGATAATGTGTGTCACCCAAAATCCGCATACTGAATGAGGCTTCGTTAGGGTACACGTGGTATGTGTACTCCGTAGTGATACCTTTTTCTTTACGCCTAGCTTCAGGCCAATACTTATCTTCGTATATTTCTGCACTTTCTAGGCATTCGACCAGAGCTAATGCTCTTTCTTTTGTAAGTATTATCTTACGATAGCCAAGATCAACTATTATCATATCTAACCTCCTAACAATTGTTATGTAAATACTACTTTTAATCCTTGACATGAATCGTTTTTCCATTACTCGCAACGCAATCATTTCCTCCTACGATAGCCCACAGTACAGGTGCAGTCCAGTCGTTGCCCCAATCACCGCCAACGTACCCGTCGGTGAGCATGATGATGCACTCAGGCTCAATGCGTTTCTCTTTCAAGTACGTTGATACACACGATGGACTCGTACCTCCGCCGCCCTTGGGCTTCGTAGAGTTAATGATGTCGCCAACCATATTCTCGATGTACTCCTCGTGTGCGGCTACCCGACCATCCCAATAGATTAAGTCCACATGGCTAGGCTTTACCTCTTCTGCGATACACCTAACTTCTGTTAGGAACTCCGACAGTTCTTCCTGTCCAACTGAGCCAGACGTATCGACGGCAATAACTAGGTGCCCAACCTTCTCACCAATTAGGCTCGGCATATATACGCCTGTGGATAGGAACCTACGGTTAACCCTACGCCATGAGGACGTATCCTTTGCACTGCACGTGGCCTTAACAAAGTCACGCAGTACCTCACGCCAATCCACCTTAGGTTCAAGCAGGTCAAGCAGGTCGCGGTCTACACCCCCGCCACCCTTACCCGCTATCTTTTGATGCGCCATTACCCCTTGCCTAATAGCCTGATCTATCTCACGCTCTAGAACTTTCTTGTCCCCATCAGACATTTCTTTCGCACCATCCCAGTCGTGGTCATCGAACCCATCTCCACCCTTGCCTGCGCCACCACTACATTCTCCTTCTCCTTCACCACCTTCCTCTTGCTCCTCGCGCAGTATGTCAAATACCTGCTTGGCATTCATACCTCGGAACCTCTCGTCAATCAAGCCCATCGGCTTGCCTTTCATTTCACCATCGGGAAACTTCGGCATAGCAATGATCTGCTCGTTTGCGTCTAGGTCTTTCAGCTTGAGGTTAATCACGTAGTCACAAGCAGCATTGGCTAGCTTACTATCAATGTCGTGCAGCTTCTTCCATGTAGTCAGGTGACGAAACGCCTTGTGCAGATTCTCGTGGAGCACCACAAAATTTAACTCCTGCTCCTTCAAGCCCGCTACGAACTTGCGCCCGTAAGTCTCGTCCCTACCATTAGTGCACGCGGTTGGGATGTCATCTGATACGCTAGTACGCCCAACCATTAAGATACCAGACCAGAGTGCGAACTTAGGGCTACGCATCAATGTGATCTTCGCCTTCTGTACTTTCCGTTCTTCTAACATTTGTTACCTCTCATTCATTCAAAAGTTTTAGCATCTTGTCGCATACTTCTTTAGACTTATGCTGGAACACAATGTTCTTGTCGAACTTGTGCATGTCACGTATGCAGTACCCATTTATGTGCGTACCCATACCCTCATCAAACATAGTCATCCACTGCAGAAAGTACCTCACAGTAAGTCTTGGTTCTTAACAACCCAGTCCTTGAACGCACTGCTGCTAAACGCAATGCTCTGCTTGGCTGGATTCTTGGCGATGTTGATAGCAAACACTGCTTGCCACTCGGCATCGAACCGCTCCAAGTACTCCATGAACGGACTAATAGTGTCCTTGGTAATACGTGAGATAGCACCGAACACCACAATGGCACAGGCTCCGGGGCTTGTGGGTACAGTAGTAACCTTTGGCTCTTTGATTGTTGCCTCCCACGTGGGCAACTGATCGGCGAACTCAATGTATGCTTGCATGTCCCGTGCGCCTGACTCACCTATCGCACCCGCTAAGGCAGCGATCACAGCATCAGGGTCATTCTCCTTGCGTGTACGTACAATGTTAGAGGCTGTCTCCAATGACCTCGGCGATACGAACGCATTCTGTGCCTTACGTGGGTTGTAGATATACGGGTTGTCACCTTGCGCCGCATCGGTATAGCTAGCCAACACATGAGGGAAACGATTCACCCATGCAATCACCTCGGCTTCCAATCCTTTGCTCATAGCCCACTCAATCCACTGGTCTGCATCGGGCTTAGTAATAGTCACCGGCACAAGACGGTTACGGCTATGTGCTTTTAAGCTGTCGCCCACGCTATCAGTTGTTAGGTTGCCCGTCAAAAACACTATGGTATTAGAGGACAGGGGGATGTCACCGAGTCGAGGGTTTGCCTTCTCTAGCATAGGGTGCAGCATATTCTTAACAGGGTCGGCACCCTTGGTGAACTCATCGAGCATGATCACTAACGGCTTGCCTTCGTGAATCTTGAACCGGGCGTTGGGGTAGTAGCGTGTGGTACGTGTGTCGTGGTCGATCACAGGCATGGCGATGTCGCCTAAGTCCATATTGGGTACGTCAATATAGGCATGCTCATAGCCCAAGCCATTAGCAATACTCTCCAAGAGGGAAGACTTGCCGATGCCCGGCTCGCCTTGCAATAAGAACCTAGTCGTTGGGTTTGTGCGGATAAGGTTAGCCGCTTGCTTGAGCGTGATGCTCTTACCAAAGTTAATTTCAGCCATGATGAGTTCCTTCTAATTACACTAATATTTCTAACAAATGTTAGGTGTCGGGATTGGAGTCGCCCTAAACCTAATGACGTAGACACAATTATCCACATCAACTTATATTATAACACAAAGTTATACCTATGTCAAGTACTCTAAGCGATAGCATCGCTGCACATTTACTCTTTCTCTTGCTTCCACCACCACCTCCATGTGGTCTCATCCTTATCTTCCAAGGCTTCTTCAAACGCATTTTGTACATTCCTTTGCATGTCTTGCAGTTGGTCGTGACGTATCACTTGGAACGCCCCACCGGGGCTACGTTTTTCTGCCGCTTCCCATACTTTCTTCCAGCCTTCATCCCAGTCGGTCATGTCGTGCCATCCAAGGTAGGCAAATACATCTTCCTCAAAACCTATAAGGTAGAACCGCACTGAGCCGTTCTTGTGTGGGATTCCGTGTTTTTCAGTCATCCAGTTATCTGTGCTCATGCTTCACCCCTTAGTTTGTATGCCTTAATAGTCTTAAGCGTTGGGTACTTGGTGCTGAACCTTTCCTTCGCCAATGCTTTGTTCTTAGCCTCCAGTGCCTCGGTTATCCACACCCCGAACCTGCCACTCCAGCCAGTCACGCAGTATCTAACTAACATTTGTTAGCCTCCTATTCTTTCGTATGGTTTACTCATTTCTACGTTCTTACCAGTTAGCCGTGCCATTGTTAACAGCATGGTATGGTCGTTGCTCTGGGTGACTATCACCCATGTTCTACCTCGTTGTTTGGCTATGCCTGTGAAGTTGTACCATCTACGCTCTACTACAAGAAGACTACCCGACAGTTGCCCTCGTAGCAGTATGTACCTAGGCTTCTTGCGTTTAGGTTTAGGGGCATCTAACATTTGTTAGTTCCTGTGGTTTTCATTTGGTACCCCCATATAGGTTAGATAAAAATCCATGATCTCTGGGTCTGTCAGTAGTTCGCTTTCTAAAACTAGCGAGGCTTCATACCTGTACATGGCTTGAACCATAGTAAACAGGTACTCTTTTTGAAGGTCTTGCATACGCATCTCATTCTCCTTTAAGCTTCGTTTGCTACTCTGTATGCGTCATTCTGACCCCTCTCGTACCCTTCTAGGTACTCAGCTTGCGCTTCCTCTCCACGGTGAGACAGATCACGCTTATCTGCACCGCGCTCGCCATCACGGTAGCCTGACCCATAAATCTGGGCTAAATCTAGGCCATCTAATTTGCTCATATCATTTCCTTTGGTACAGCTACCTCATCGCCGAGCTTGGATGCAACGTAGCAGCGCATGGCTGCGATTAGTGGGGTGGGGCCGTACTGCTCGTCGTGCATACGCTCTGGATGTACGGCTTCCCACTCGTCAATGCGCTCGTTTGGCGGTATCAGTGCAATCTTCTCCCACTCAATGATCGGGCCACCTTGTGCCCAGTCGATTGTGTAGCGTGTGAGTAAGTGTGGGTACAGTACGCCATCAAATATGTAGTTTCCGCTTGGCTCGCATTCACACTTCGCCACCAGCCAGTCGATCTGCATTGGTGTGGCTTCACTTGTTTTGATCTTCATTTCAAATCCTCCAAACAAATACGTCCATAAGGACAACTGCTATGCACAGGATGTATACGCACCATCCATCCATCCATGTTTTAGTATTCATCGCCATACTCCTGTGGTCGTATAGGTAATACTCTGCCGTCTGTTATCTCAGTTATATCTAGCCGCAGCTTGGGCGGCTTGGCTTTGGTGCTGTCGGCATCCATGTCGTCCAGTGCGCTTAGCATTTGGTCATACTCGCTCTGGGTTACGTTATGGCTTAGCTTGTCCACGTACTTAGTTTGTGGCTTCGCTGTTCTAGAGGTTGCTTTGTTCATGGTCAGTCCCTCAAAAGTTTTTGGTTAGTCTGCTTGAGCGTTGTACGTGCGCTCGTAGGGGTTATGTATTGGTAGTTGCCCTTACCGTACTCTTGGACAATGCACCAACTCATGCGCTCAATCCGTGCGACTTCCTCACCACAGAACAAGCACAACTTATAGCCCAGCTTGTAGCGGCTTGGGCTTACGTCATCGCCGCACTCACGGCAATGCTTCTCGACTACTGATACTTCTAACATCTTCGTCCTTTCTAACAAATGTTAGGTTTTGACTTGAGCACAAAAGATAGGGGGCAAAACCTAACGACAAAAACAATTCCCCTACCCATACTATAGTATAACACAAAGTTACGTATATGTCAAGTACTTTAAGCGATAGCATCGCTGCAAAAAAGCATCAGCGGGTTAGTTTGGGCATCGAGGAGGGGCTTTGGGCATGTTACGTTTATTTGTGACAATGTTGCGGAATGTTACGCGCAAAAGTTTTGACATGTAACATTATGAAGTGCAATGAAATCAACAGGTTACAAAGGAAAAAATGGCTAAAGTTATAAAGTTAAGTTTTTTTGAAAATTGTATATATAGCCTAGCTAGAATATAATGTAGTACGTGTTGCTCTTTCTGCCTTGCTTCAACTTTAGCGTCGCCACACTCATTCTTAAAAAAACGTAACATCTAACATAATAGCAAGGAACTCAATGCCCATGCGGGTTTCCAAGGTTTTTGCCTAAAAGTAAACGTAACATTGTGCATAACAATGTCACAAATAAACGTAACAAACATAACATTTGTTAGATTTGAAAAAAAGTTGAAAAAAAGCTTGACGCGCCAAAACAAGACCTATATACTCCAGACCTAGGGTCTGGAGAGGTCTCAACGAAAACGAACTCAGCTATAAAATTTCGTTATAACTCGTTTAGTCCTACCCCCGCACAGAGAACTGGTATACGAGGAAACTTTGGGCGGGTTATAACAAATGTTAGAAACGGGGCTTTCGCCCCGTTCTGTTTACTTACCTAAGTCCATAGAGTCCCCGCCGAGTGCCTCATATGCTTGTATGAGTAGCGGTTTAATTTGCTGCGACTTGGATTCTGTCTCATCGTTGTAGATGCGGTTCAACATCGTTTTTAGCTCTGCTACGGTTTTGGCGTCGATGTCCATCGTGCCTTTTACGCGGTTGCCGTTGGTAACGTAACCCGCCTTTTCTTTCACACGTTGCCAGTTGACATCAATGGTAGGCTTGGAATACCCAGCTTTTTCCATAGCGGCAACAAAGTTAGCGCGCTCTGCCTTAACACCCTTACGCAATGCGCCTTGCAAATCGAACCACTTAGTGGTTATGTTGCCTTTGGAGTCTTTCAAGTCGAACGCTTGATCTAACGCAGTTGCATACATAGTCTGCAAATCGCCGATTTTGCCCAGCCCAGATACCAACTCATTGCGAGCGTTGTCTAAGCTAACCACTACTTTGGAACCAACAGTTTTAATAACTCTCATGATCTAACCTTCTAATGACCAAGTGGCGGACTTGGGAACCGATGCCAACCTCGCTGGCATGCTTTCATTGTAATATAATGTAACACGATTTGCAAGCCATAAATAAATCGAATAAATAGCTAACAAATGTTATGTTTTAGCCCTACCCCCGCACAGAGAACTGGTACATGGCGAGCAAACCGACTCAGATTTTCAACAGCTACTTAGCCCTACCCCCGCACAGAGAACTGGTACATCGGAAAAAACTTTGGGTGGGTTATAACAATTGTTAGACCACGGGCGGAAAAGAACAGACGAAAAAAAGCCCGCGTGATGCGGGCAGTGTGGCGCGTGGTGCGATTATCTGAGCTGAACAATGATCCAAGATACTAGGGGAAGTAAAGCAAACATGGCGAGAAGGATCCAAAGCCCTGCATGGTTTTCGGTAGGTTTCATAATTTACTCCAATGGTTTCTAACAATTGTTAGAACCTAGGGTTTCCCCTAGGTTCCGTGGTTTACTTGCCTAAGGTGCTATTGTCTCCGCCTAGGCCTTCGTGTACATCCATCAGCGCACCTTTATAGTCTGAGGCCGCGCACATTTTGCCGTCCTCCTCATTCTTAAGTATGCGGTTGATGATGGTTTTCAATTCACTGAGGGTTTTGGCGTCGATGTCCACGGTGCCAGATACCCTGCCCTTAGGTACAAACCCGCTGGCTTCTTTCACACGCTGCCAGTACACATCGACTGTCGCGCTGGGTTTGTCTGTCGTGCCGGGTTTAACGAATCCGGCATTGATGCATGCCTGCACGAACTGAGCACGTTCGGCCTTGATACCCTTGCGCTCCGCGCCTACTAGGTCATACCATGCGCAAAGCATAGTGCCCTTGCTATCCTTGCGATTAAACACTTCGCACAATGCAGCCGCATACCCCTTGATCAGGTCTCCGGTCTTGGATGCACCCTCAATCAATGCCGACCGCGCGGTATCAAGGATACCAACGTTGGACAATGTTCCGACAGATACCACGGTAACAGTTTCATTTGGCTTTTTCATAATACTAACCTTTCTAATTACACTAATGAACCCTTTCGGGTATGACACCATTATCGGTGCCATGCTTTCATTATACATTTTGTGGTACACATTGCAAACCATAAATAAATCAGATAAATACTAGGGAAAACCTAACAATTGTTAGGGAAAATGGGGGCACCGACACCCCACCCCCCACAAAATCATCGAAGGAGTCCCGGGATCCTATACACACTGTGTTGCTCACTCGATACTTATTTTTAAAGTTTAGTTTGTGTGGGTGCTTATTTTTAAAGTTTAGTTTGTGTGGGTGCTTATTTTTAAAGTTTATATCCCCCCCACCCCTAATTCTTTTTGTACCACAGTTGTGCAAAACACATATATAGAAACACCCCCCCGGTGCAAAATAAAACGGGCAAGCCGAAAAATTTTTTGCAAAAAATTAAAAAAGCTGTTACATTGCGCTCCATACTTTCCCGTTTATTCGGTGCCTATGATTGAAATCCAACCAACAGCGGAACATCCGTTACCGTTTGATCTGTCCGACGAGCAGCCCAAAACTCATAAGGACGGTATTGCTATTGCCGTAAATACTGCGGACATGCTGGAACAACTAGGCCCCAGCATTGATTTTGACGATGACGACTTGCACAAAGCAGGTGAGCTAATCAACGGAGTCGATAAACCAAACGCCCCCAAACACATGCTCAGTGCTGCTGAAGCTAAAGCTGCTTCAGTGCTTATTAGGCAGTTTGACTTTCAAGCTTTTGCAGATATACAACAAGCGCGGACATTCATTACTAATAAGTTAGTCAAGATGACTGACTGCGGGGATCCTAAGATAGAGATCAAAGCCCTTGAGTTACTCGGTAAGCACTCAGATATTGGGCTGTTTACAGAACGTAGTGAAATTATTGTGCACCATACTACGAGTAAGGGGCTGGAAGAGTCTATTAAGGAGCGCATCAAGCGGTTGATGAACGCTGATATTACCGATGTAACCCCGCTAGATGATCTGGATGCACACTTAGGCCCAGCAGATGGATCATGGGAAAATAGTACAGTAGAAAACGAAAAAGCTAATGAACAGCCTCAGCCTTAAAGAAGTTGAGATGGTTATGGCCTCTGGCAAGTTGTCAGAAGCAGACCTACGTGTGCTCGAAGCCCAGCTTATTAAGCTAGAGAAGTTAAAAGAGCGGGAGCTATGCCAAGAGAAGTTCATTAAATTCACAGAAAGAGTATGGCCTTCGTTCATTTCTGGTGCACACCACAAGAGGATGGCTGAAGCGTTTGAGCGAGTAGCTAATGGGACATGTAAAAGGCTCATTATTAACATGCCACCACGCCATACTAAGTCAGAATTTGCCTCCTATCTGCTACCAGCTTGGTTTCTAGGGAAATTTCCGCACAAAAAAGTCATACAAACGTCCCACACAGCCGAACTAGCGGTTGGGTTTGGTCGAAAGGTACGAAATTTGGTGGACTCTGAGGTTTATAACTCTATTTTCCCTAACCTAGCGCTGCAAGCTGACTCAAAAGCGGCGGGCAGGTGGAACACATCCAAGGGAGGTGACTATTTTGCTATTGGTGTGGGTGGTGCGGTAACGGGTAAGGGTGCTGACGTACTCATTATTGATGACCCGCACTCAGAACAAGAGGCTGCAATGGCGGCTACCAACCCGGAAGTTTACGACAAGGTGTATGAGTGGTACACATCTGGCCCGCGCCAGCGTTTGCAGCCCGGAGGGTCTATTGTTATTGTTATGACTCGATGGGCGCAGAGGGATTTGACTGGACAGGTGCTAAAAGCTGCTGCTCAACGAGGTGGTGAAGAGTGGGAAGTGATTGAGTTTCCAGCTATCTTGCCGTCTGGTAAACCACTGTGGCCTCAGTTTTGGTCGCTAGAAGAACTAAGTGCGCTGCAAGAAGAACTGCCCAATGCCAAATGGCAGGCACAGTACCAGCAGAACCCAGTAGGTAACGAGTCAGCTATTGTTAAACGCGACTGGTGGAAGTGGTGGCTAAAAGACGACCCTCCGAAGTGCGACTATATATTACAGTCATGGGATACGGCGTTTGAAAAAACTCAAAGGGCTGACTATTCCGCAGGCACTACTTGGGGGATTTTTTCCTGCGAGGAGGATAACTTTTCGCCGAATATCATTTTGCTTAACACGTATAAGAAGCGCGTAGAGTTCCCAGACCTTAAACGCGACGTGCTTAAAGAGTACAACAGGTATGAACCTGACTCGTTGATCGTCGAGAAAAAGGCATCTGGTGCGCCGTTAATTTATGATCTTAGGGCTATGGGCATACCTGTACAAGAATACACGCCCAGTAAAGGGCAGGATAAGATTGCTCGCTTAAACTCAGTATCAGACATAATTGCATCTGGGAAAGTATGGGTTCCGCAAACTCGTTGGGCTGAAGAGTTGGTAGATGAGATTGCTGCGTTCCCATCAGGGGAACACGATGACTTAGTTGACGCGACAACTTTAGCGCTTATGCGCTTTCGTGCGGGTGGTTTCCTACGGCTCCCTAGTGATGAGCCTGAAGAGACTAAATGGTTTAAAAGTAGACGTGGTGAACGCTACTACACAGTATAAGGAAATATCATGGCAATCGACAAAGGTTTATACGCTGCTCCTCAAGGGCTTGCTGAGCTTGATGAAATAGATGAGTTGGGTAATCCAAGCATACCAGAAATTGAGATTGAGATTGAAGACCCAGAATCAGTAACTATTGGGATGGGTGACGTTGAAATCGAGATCGAAGAAGCTGAGCCTTCCGCTGATGATTTTGATGCTAATTTAGCAGATTTTATGGATATGTCTGAACTCCAGAGTTTAGGCGAAGATTTAATTAGCGACTTTGAAAAAGACGTTAATGATCGCAAAGAATGGATGCAAACATACGTAGAAGGTATGAAGTTACTGGGACTTAAATACGAGGAACGTACAGAGCCTTGGGAGGGTGCGTGTGGGGTATTTCACCCCATGCTTACAGAGTCCGTTGTGCGCTTCCAAAGTGAAGGCATTATGGAGACATTCCCCGCTGCTGGCCCAGTGAAAACACAGGTATTGGGCAAAGAAACTAGGGAAAAAGAAGAAGCCTCAGCACGGGTAACTGAGGACATGAATTATCAGTTAACAGAGGTGATGACAGAATATCGCCCTGAGCATGAGAAATTACTGTGGAATCTCCCAATTACAGGTAGTGCATTTAAGAAAGTGTACTACGACCCAAGCAAGGGCCGTCAGATTGCGATGTTTATCCCAGCCGAGGATATTGTGGTTCCATACGGCGCATCTAGTTTAGAGACTTCTGAGCGTGTAACTCATGTTATGCGTAAGACAAAGAACGAAGTTATTAAATTACAGGATGCTGGGTTTTATTCAGATGTAGATTTGGGAGAACCTAAGTTTGAGTTGGATGATATTGAGAAGCAAAAAGCAGAGGAAATGGGGCTGACTGCTACCGACGATGACCGCTACCGCCTGCTTGAGATGCACGTTGACTTGGACTTGCCCGGCTACGAGCATGAGGACGATGGTGAACCCACAGGCATTGCGCTGCCATACGTTGTGACTATCGACAAGTCATCCTCACAGATTTTGTCTATTAGGCGTAATTGGTATGACGGTGATGAGTTACACATCAAGCGACAGCACTTCGTGCACTATCAGTACATCCCCGGGTTTGGGTTCTATGGGTATGGGCTGATTCACTTGATCGGTGGGTATGCCAAGTCAGCGACGATGCTGATTCGCCAGTTGGTGGACGCTGGTACGCTGTCTAACCTGCCCGGCGGTTTGAAGTCGCGTGGCTTGCGGATCAAAGGGGACGATACACCGATCCAGCCGGGGGAATTTAGGGACGTAGATGTGCCATCAGGAAGCATCCGTGACAACATCCTACCACTGCCATATAAGGAACCAAGCCAAGTTCTGTATCAGTTGTTCCAGAACATTGTGCAGGAAGGGCGCTCGTTTGCGTCTGCTGGTGATATGAGTGTGTCAGACATGAGCGCAAATGCTCCTGTGGGCACTACGCTGGCAATACTGGAGAGAACTCTAAAGGTCATTGGGGCTGTTCAGGCGCGTATGCACTACTCTATGCGCCAAGAGTTCAAGTTGCTTAAAGCAATCATTGCTGACTATGCACCAGAGGACTACGACTACGAGCCAGTAGAAGGCTCACGCCGCGCACGCAAGACTGACTATGACATGGTGTCTGTGATCCCTGTAAGTGATCCTAACGCCTCTACGATGGCTCAGAAAGTCGTCCAGTACCAAGCTGTACTGCAGTTGGCTCAGCAGGCTCCACAACTGTATGACTTACCACTACTACACCGCCAGATGATTGAGGTCTTGGGGGTTAAGAACGCAGCTAAGTTAGTGCCGATTGAGGAAGATGCGATGCCGGTTGATCCAGTACAGGAGAACCAGAACCTCTTGTCAGGTAAGCCCATTAAGGCATTCATTCAGCAGGATCATGAGGCACACATCATGACGCACATGTCTGCGATACAGAACCCCAAAATCATGCAGTTGTTGCAGATGAACCCACAGGCTCAGGCGTTGCAAGCAGCGATGATGGCACACGTCAATGAGCACATGGGTTATGCGTACCGCAAGCAGGTAGAGGCGTCTATTGGCTTGATGTTGCCGACAGAAGAGCAAGAGAAGAACATGACTCCAGAAGTGGCGGCTCAGGTGGCTCAGTTGTCTGCACAGGCGTCCCAGAGGCTCATGCAGCAGGCACAGGCTCAGATGGCTCAACAGCAGGCTCAACAGCAGGCTCAAGATCCGATCATTCAGATGCAACAGCAAGAGTTGCAGATCAAGATGCAGGAGCTTCAGTTGAAACAGCAGAAGATGCAGATTGATGCTACGGCTAAGGCTGATCAGATCAGGATGGAGGAGGCCCGGATCGAGGCACAGAAAGAGATTGCTGCAATGCAGGTTGGAGCTACGGCTTCAGCGGCACGGGATAAGCTGGACAAACAGATGCAAGCTGAGGGTGTGCGTATGGGGATTGATGCGGCTAAGAGTAGAGCGCAACTAGCTGTACAGCAAGCGGCTCAACGCGCGGCTCAGAGTACAGGTCAACCACCTAGAAAAGGTAATAGATGAATGAGTTAAAAGTACTATCCCACATCAACAAGGAGTTGGCGGAGCAGTGGAAAACAAACACCACTTTTCTTGCTGACGGTGGGGCTAAAAGTTATGACGAGTATCGTCATATCTGCGGGGTAATCCGGGGTCTAGCCCAAGCAGAATCCTTAATCAAAGACCTCGTGCAAAGATTGGAACGAAATGACGACTAAATTCGATGTCGGTGCTGTAGATTTGTCTGGGGTGCTAAACACTTCCCCTGAAGAGAAAGCTAAACAATTACCCGACCCAAAAACCTTTCATCTACTTTGTGTAGTGCCAGAGGCTATGGAGGAATATGCGAATAGTGATAGTGGCATTGTTAAGTCTAGCCAAGCAATGATGTACGAAGAGGTTCTGACCCCCGTATTATTTGTTGTAAAGGTAGGCCCAGATGCCTATAAAGATACCAGCAGGTTCCCTAGTGGGCCTTCTTGCAAGGAGGGTGACTTCGTTATCGTCCGACCCAATTCAGGCACCCGTCTGAAAATCCACAACCGTGAATTCCGTATCATCAATGATGACTCGGTTGAAGCAGTGGTGGAAGACCCCCGTGGCATTACACGTGCATCATAAGGAGTAACTCATGGCAGAAGCACAATTTAAGGGTGAAGAGTACGTTTTTCCTGATGAGGAAAAGAGTAAAGATAAACCTACAGAAGAGAAGTTTGAGGTTGAGGTAGAAGACGATACCCCCATCGAAGACCGTGGGCGTAAGCCTATGAAAGAGCCTGTCGAGGAGGTTACTGATGAAGAGTTAAGTAACTACGACGAGAAGGTTCAAGCGCGTATTAAGAAATTCACACGTGGATACCATGATGAGCGGCGGGCTAAAGAAAGCGCGTTACGCGAGCGTATTGCTGTGGAAAACTACGCTAAGCAGTTATTGGAGCAGAATAAATCGCTACAACAGCAAGTATCACATGGTACTAAGGCTTATGTAGAACAGAGTAAGAGTCGGGCTGAAGTAGAGCTTGATTCTGCTAAACGATCTTATAAGGAAGCTTATGATAGTGGTGATTCCGATGCACTAGTAGAAGCACAAACCCGACTAAATAGGGCGTCTATCTATCTAGATAAAGTAGAAAACTTCAAACCTGCTTTACAAAATAGAGAAAATGATGTACAAACGCGACAAAGTAGTGAAAACAAATCAAATGTTACTCCACGTGATGAGCGTTGGATGCAAAATAACACATGGTTTGGCCCCGACTCTGAAATGACAGCTACCGCCCTAGGGTTGCATCAAAAGCTGGCTGGAGAGTATGGGCAACAGTACATTGGCACGGATGAGTATTATCAAAGAATTGATACTACAATGCGTAAAAGATACCCCGAGTATTTTACCGGGAGCGATGAGGATGATGATACGCCTCAGAAAAGATCATCAGAACCGGCCTACGAGGAAACTCCACGCCGTGCAACAAAACCAGCTTCGGTAGTAGCTCCGGCTAACCGCAGCACACCACCTAACCGTATCCGGTTAAAGGCATCTGAGGCCGCGATTGCTCGTAGGCTTGGGGTTCCTTTAGAAGAATATGCGAAACAGGTTGCTCAACTGAAAAGAGGTGAATAATGGATCAATTAAATAAACAGACACGCGCTCCACGCGAGGCTGATAGCCGAGTAGTAGCAGGTCGCCCACAAGCTTGGCGTCCACCAGAAACATTGCCTAGTCCAGATCAACGTCAGGGCTGGTCACATCGGTGGGTACGTTTGAGTACGTTGGGGGTAGCTGATCCAGCTAACATTTCTTCTAAGTTACGTGAAGGGTATGAACCCTGCAAAGCAGAGGAATATCCGGAGCTTATGATGCACGCTACCACTGAAGGTCGCTTTAAAGGCAACATTGAAGTGGGTGGATTATTGCTCTGTCGTATCCCTAATGAGTTTTTGAAACAACGGGCGGAATACTATTCTTCCCAGAACAAAGCTCAGATGGACTCGGTAGACAATAACTTTCTACGTGACAGTGATCCACGAATGCCTCTCTTCTCTGAGAAGCAAACAAAGGTTACTTTTGGTTCAGGTTCTTAATTTTTTAGGAGTTTATTATGGCACTAACTGCTGCCCCCTACGGTCTTAAGCCCGTAAACCGCGTGGACGGTATGCCTTATGCAGGCGCTGTTCAGGAGTTTCTGATCGACCCCGCTGGTGAAGGCACAAACCTTTTCTACGGTCAAGTCGTTATTGTTGGTGCTGATGGGTATATCGCACTGTCTACCGCTACTGGTGCTGACATTACTACCAATAACCTTGGTGGTTCTGGTGTTGGCGCTATGGGCGTGTTCGTTGGCTGTGAGTTTACAAATGCTCAAGGTCAACGTATGTGGTCACAGTACTACCCAAGTGGTACTACTGGGGTTGTTAAAGTAAAGGTTGTTACTGATCCTAACGTGGTGTTCCAAGCCCAACTTGATGGCTCAGGCGCACAGACGGTTCTGGGTGCTAACACCTTCTTTGCCGCTGTTCAAAGTACCTCTACTGGCTCTACGCAGAATGGTAATTCCACCTCTGCGCTGGAATCAACAGTGGTAACTACAGCCGCTGCGTTCCGAATTGTTGGTTTTGCATCCACCCCCGGCGATGCCTTTACCGATGTTTTGGTTAAGTTCAACCCCAGCGCTCATTCGTATACGAATAACGTTGGCCTGTAAGGAGTAAATCATGGCTATTTCACGCGCACAACTACTTAAGGAACTCCTTCCCGGTCTGAACGCTTTGTTCGGTATGGAGTACGCACGCTACGGCGAGCAGCACAAAGAGATTTACGAAACTGAATCTTCTGAGCGCTCTTTTGAAGAAGAGACCAAGTTGTCTGGTTTTGGTACTGCCCCAGTTAAGGCTGAGGGTTCTGCCATTTCCTATGACAATGCACAAGAGGCATGGTCTACTCGCTACACCCACGAAACCATCGCTTTGGGCTTCTCCATTACGGAAGAGGCTGTGGAAGACAACCTGTATGACAGTCTGTCTGCCCGCTATACCAAATCGTTGGCTCGTGCTATGTCCTATACCAAGCAAGTTAAAGCTGCTTCGGTGTTGAACAATGGCTTTACTGGCGGTGCTTTTGCTGGTGGTGATGGTGTTGCTTTGTTTAGCAATGCCCACCCACTGGTTAATGGTGCAACCAACAGTAACATCCCAGCCGCTGGCGTTGATTTGAACGAGACTTCTTTGGAAGCCGCCGTTATTCAGATCGCTGCTTGGACGGATGAGCGTGGTCTGTTGATTGCTGCTAAGCCTAAGAAAATGGTTATCCCACCAGCACTGATGTTCGTTGCAAAACGACTGTTGGATACTGATCTGCGGGTTTCCACTGCCGACAATGACATCAATGCATTGAAGAAGATGGGCGCTATTCCCGAAGGTTACACGGTGAATAACTTCCTGACTGATACCAATGCTTGGTTCTTGACGACAGACGTTCCTAACGGTCTGAAGCACTTTGTTCGTACTCCGCTGCAAAACAGCATGGACGGTGACTTCGATACAGGTAACGTGCGCTACAAGGCTCGTGAGCGTTACAGCTTCGGCTGGAGCGATCCTCTGGGTATGTGGGCTAGCTCAGGTTCGACCTGATAGAAACAGAAAAGGGGGCCTTGTGCCTCCTTTTCTTTTAGTGTATATTCACACTACTCCGGGGTTATCCGGTGCATTAGACAGTCCCGGCTGACGATATACAGACTAATGTGCCTAACTTGTATATAAGGAAAAATCATGGCATCGACCACATTCTCCGGCCCAGTCACATCTACTAATGGTTTTGTTGGCCCTTACGCAGGTTTGACCATTTCAACTACCGCCGCTTTACCTGCTGCAGCAGCAAGTAACGCAGGACAAGTTCGTTTGATCAGCGACAACGGCGCGGGTAACAACGAGTACTGCTTAGTCATTAGCACAGGCGCTGCTTGGGTTACGGCAGTTGGCGCGGCGCTCAGTTAATTTAGCTCACCCCTTTACTGGGGTTTTATTATTTTAAGGAGCTAAATTATGCAAACCGATGTCAAGTCAGCCGCCTGTGCCGCAGGCGCAAGCACCACTGCAGTGGCTTATCGCACCCGTCTTAAAGGTTTAACTGTCTCTTATCCCTCTGGTGGTACGGTGGTAGTTACTAACGGTAATGGCGGAGCTACGTTATTTACGTGGACTGCACCTGCCGCTGCAGGAGATACGTGTATGTCTATTCCCGGTGAGGGCATTATTGCTTCCGCTGGACTGTATGTAACCTGTGCTGCCGCAACGACAGCTAACGTCTTTTACGGCTAAGGAAACTATCATGGCTAAGAAAATGCCCAAGGGCTTATTCGGTGGTAAAGAGTCAATGAGTGAAGAACTCAAAGAAGCCAAGGCGATCAAGTCTGGCAAGATCACTCCTATGCAGTACGCCAAGGGTGAGAAGTCTGAAGACAAGAAAAAGGGTAAGCCCTTTGCCAAAGGTGGCTCAGTTCATGGTGATGGCATTGCTCAACGTGGTAAGACACGTGGCAAGATGTGCTAATAAGGAATTGATATGACTGCACCAACACAGCAAGAAATTGATGACATTCGCAATAAGGATAAGCAAGACAAGGCTTATGACGATGCAATGACAGTCACTGAACCTAATCCTGCGCCAAAGCCAAAGCCAAAACCTAAAGTCGCGCCTAAAAAACTAGCTAAAGGTGGCTCTGTCCGTGGTGACGGTATTGCTCAACGTGGCAAGACCAAAGGTAGGATGTGCTGATATGAGAGCCAGTCGTGGTATGGGGGACATTAACCCCAAAAAAGTACCATCCTTCGCTAAAGGTGACTGGATCAAAGGCGCTATTGAAAAGCCCGGTGCACTGCGTAAATCGTTGGGTACAAAGAAGGGTACGAATATACCCTCTGATAAACTATCCTACGCAGCAGCTAAATCTGGTAAAACAGGTAAGCGTGCACGACTAGCGCAAACCCTTAAAGGGATGAAATAATGGCTAAGACACCTGCGTGGACACGTAAAGAAGGTAAGTCTGAAAAGGGGGGCCTTAACGCCAAGGGGCGTGCCTCTTACAATAAGGATAACCCCGGTAAACCGGGCCTGAAGGCTCCGCAGCCAAAAGGGGGTAAGCGCCGTGATGCGTTCTGCGCACGTATGGAAGGCATGAAGACGAAGCTGACTTCTGAAAAGACGGCTAAAGATCCTAACAGTCGTATTAACAAAAGCCTTCGGGCGTGGGCGTGCTAACTATGGCTACATCAGGTACTACAGCATTTAACCTAGACCTCACTGAATTAGTTGAGGAAGCGTTTGAGCGTGCGGGTTCTGAGGTACGTACTGGCTATGACCTTCGCACTGCTCGCCGTTCACTTAATCTGATGTTTACAGATTGGGCTAATCGTGGCATCAACATGTGGGTTATTGAGCAAGGGCAGATCCCCCTTGTTGCTGGTACAGGCGCATATGACTTACCAGACGATACTGTTGATCTAATTGAGCATGTTATTCGTACTAATAACGGACAAACAGCTACACAGGCTGACCTATCTGTATCACGTATCAGTGTCTCTACCTACGCCTCTATCCCTAGTAAGCTAACTACGGGCCGACCAATTCAGGTTTATATTGACAGAAGCTCTCCGACACCCGTGGTTAATTTGTGGCCTGTACCTGATACCGCCCAAACCTACACTTTGGTATATTGGAGACTGCGCCGTATTGAAGACGCTGGTAGTGGTGTCGATACGATGGATGTACCCTTCCGGTTCTTGAACTGTATGGTGGCTGGTCTAGCATACATGATTGCGTTGAAAGTACCGGGGGGTTTAGAGCGTGTAGCGCTACTAAAGCAACAGTATGATGAGGCATGGGACTTGGCGGCTGCGGAGGATCGTGAAAAGGCTTCTATTCGCTTTGTTCCGCGCTTTACGGCGTTTCATTAAATATGAGCAATAAGTTTGCTTCTAGCAGGAATGCTATATCGGAGTGTGACCGATGTGGTCAGGGATATAAGCTAACTGCTTTAAAAGAACTTGTCATTCGTATGCGTAAGACAAACCTAATGGTTTGTCCAGAGTGTTGGGAAGCAGATCATCCACAGAATATGCAGGGTATGTACCCAGTAGAAGACCCTCAAGCATTACGTAGCCCCCGTCCAGATAAGTCTCGGGCATTTAGTGGTGGAGACTATAGTTCTAGGGGTATTCAGTGGGGCTGGAACCCAGTTGGTGGGGCTAGCTCTTTTGACACAGGAATGACACCAAATGACTTGATTGCTACTGGTCAAGTTGGTACAGTAACGGTAATCACGTAGGAGTAAATAATGGCTACATACAAACAACCCAAATCAGCACCTATCCAAGCAGCAGGCACTATGTCTGTTAAAGAATCTAATAGGCGTAATCTCTCCGCTGCACATGAACGCAGTAACGAGTACCCAGCTACCAAGACCAGTGGTATTAAAATCCGTGGTACGGGTGCAGCTACTAAAGGTTTGATGGCACGAGGCCCAATGGCTTAAAGGATAAGTTGTGAATTACACAGAACTGTGCGACTCAATTGCAGACGTTACCGAGAATACGTTCACGGTAGATAACTACGCCTTGTTTGCACAGCAGTCTGAACAGAAGATATATAACGCTGTCCAACTGGCAAATCTGCGTAGGAACTCGATAGGCGCGTTGACCGCAGCTAACAAGTACTTATCTGCGCCATCTGACTTTTTATCTACCTACTCAATGTCGGTGATTAACGGAGATGGGGACTACAGCTTTTTGATGAATAAGGATGTTAACTTTATTCGTGAAGCGTACCCAAGCGCATCGAGTACAGGAACACCTAAGTACTACGCTATCTTTGGCCCAAGATCAGATGACCCTAATGAGCTTTCATTCATTGTAGGGCCTACGCCGGATGCCGCATACTCAGTAGAATTGCATTACTATTACATGCCAGAATCTATTGTTACTGCGGGTTCTACGTGGCTAAGTGAAAACTTTGACTCCGTTCTGCTTAATGCGTGTTTAGTTGAGGCAATTCGGTTCATGAAGGGTGAGCCAGATTTGGTTGCGCTCTACGATAAAATGTTTATGCAATCACTTGAACTCATTAGGAATCTTGGTGATGGTAAGCAAAGAACGGATGCGTACCGAACCGGGCAAGTTCGTAACCCTGTTAAATAAAAGGAAAAATCATGGCTATTTCGCAAGCAATGTGCACCTCGTTCAAACAAGAAATCTTGGTTGCAACGCACAACTTCACAATCACAACTGGTGATGTATTTAAGATCGCGCTGTACACCAGCACAGCAACTTTAAGTGCAGCTACAACCGCTTACACCGCTACGAACGAAGTGGTGGGCACAGGTTACACCGCTACTGGGAATACGCTTACCAATGTCACGCCGACTACATCTGGTACGACAGCGTATTTAGATTTTGGTGATACCACATGGTCAACAGCCACTATTACGGCTCGTGGTGCTTTGATCTATAACAGCAGCAAGTCTAATAAGGCAGTTGCGGTTCTAGATTTTGGTACAGACAAAACTAGTACTGCTGGTAACTTTACGGTTCAATTCCCAACTGCCGACGCCTCTCTCGCCATCGTGCGTATTGTTTGAGGTTGACTCAGTGTGGCTGATGCCCTTGTTGCATTTCAGGGGTGGAATGCCTCTGGCGTAGCTTGGGGAGATCAGGGCTGGGGGCAAGGTCTTACCCCCGGTGTATCAGCTACAGGTGCAGTTGGTACAGTTAGCGTATATGCCACGACTGGTGTAGATGTCTTCCCAACTAAT
>TARA_R110000803_G_C11989469_1_pt1 | contig 40581 bp, 49 predicted proteins | sample TARA_R110000803 | Tara Oceans TARA_R110000803 (sample SAMEA4397772) | marine metagenome | biome: Polar Biome; feature: [SRF] surface water layer (ENVO:00010504); material: water (ENVO:00002006), including particulate matter (ENVO:01000060) such as... | depth 5 m | reverse complement strand
TTAGAGATAAAGACGACGAGAAAGAGCAAGCTTAAGGCTTTTTTGTAAGATCCTCAATAGCCCCTTTGCGCCTTTCTTTGATTGTTATTTCATAGTCGTCTGTTTCAATAACTATGCTGTCTTTTTCAATAACGATCTTTGAATCAGCACCTAGAGAGGACAAGTAAGAGATAATCTCTTGAAGAATTTTTTTAAATAGAACCACGACTGAATTATACATAAAAACCCCCATTTGTAGGAATTTTACCATAAACAAAAATGATTTTATATGATATTTTACGTGGTTAAGAAGAATTAATCTCGTGGACTAGTAAAGCTTGATACAATACTGATTATGTTTATTGTAAAGAAATTTTTACAGCACCTTAGAGCGATAGCTGATGAGCTTGAAGAGTCGAATGATTCCAAGGCAATACTTGAGCTTGATAAGACTACGTTGATAACTAGAGATTATATTGTTGAAATAAGAAGAAAAACTAAACAAGAGGATGAGGAATGAAAAAATTAATTATACTATTTCTTTTAGCTTCTTGCGCTACCACCGCCAAATATGAAAAAATATTAGATTCTTGGGTTGGTCACACAACCACGGAACTCTCCGCAGATTGGGGTTATCCATCAGGATCATTCAAAGCCCCTAGTGGCAACACTATATGGATTTATTCATCATCTTCTGCCGTAGCAATGCCTACTTATACAACTACAAACGTCACACCTAATTATGTTGGTGGATATAATGCAAACTCAACAACATCTGGGGGCGGCATTATGAACCTAAACTGTATGACTTATTTTGAATCTAACGATAATCAGCGAATAGTTAGCTGGTCATGGAAAGGGAATAGTTGCACTTCGAGATAGTTATTTAGAAATTTTTTCTTTAATAATTGCGCCCATTGCCTGGCTCACGACTTTGCCTTTTCCAACAACCTTAGAAACGACCTTTTCAACCGATCTGCCGCCACCGATAACACCGAAGCTAGTTCCAAATATTGTTACGAACACAGCCGGAAGATCTTTTTCAAGAAACCCCATATAGTTTGCGCACATTAATAAGAACATAGAGACAATAATTGCTGGTCTATAATTTCTTGTGAAAGGGCTATCACTTGCTGATTCTGCAGCCGCCAATTTCATTGATGCTGAAGCAATCTGAGACTGTAAATCCATTTTATGTTTTTCGAGCTCTATAAATTTAGCGACAACCTGAGTCTCTAGGGCATAAAGCTCGTTTCTGAACTTAAGTCTTTCTTCATCGCTGGTAAATAGCTTATCTGCTGAATCTCCAACGCTTCCAAACATATCGCCTATCGCAGAAAAAATACTCACCGTAGTCTCCGTAAGATAAGCTTCACATCACTAGATATTTCTTTAAGTTGTGCTTTCTGGTAGTCGTCTGAAACCTTAAGTCCAGAGATTTCATTTTCATTAGCAATAGACTTCCTAGCTACATAACCTGATAGGGTCATTAGTAAGGGTATCAACATGATAATGATAATCATCTCTGCGCCTAGTTTCTTCATGGTTACGACTTCCTTGTGATTTTGACTTGGGTGAATACTTCATCACCTGAACATAAGGATAAATTAGCTCCCTGTTTAACTCCCCAACCATTACTTGCCGTTGAACTAGCAACTTCGTGAAAAATAGCAAATTCTGTTGCGGATGTGATTGTGACTAATGACTGTCCAAACGATCTGGTTATTGAAGCGTCTGTAGACCCTGCATATTCCCCTGTTCCATATTCTATATAAGATGAAGTAGTTTCGTTATAAAGAGCTGTCATATGTTCCGCAGCTTGGAAAGCGGGTGCAGACCATTCAATTAAATACCTTCCTGCGCTATTTAAAGTGAAACCATCAGTACCAGTTAAACTTATATCTACTGCCGCTATATCTCCACTTATCCAGTTTAAATCTCTCGCCACTGGTGTAGCACTACTTGTTCCACCATTTGTATCATTTGCTTTATGATCCTCTACAAATGCCACAGGAGCCGAGATTATCGCAGCGTGATTCTGCTGCCCCAATTCGGGTTCTACGGTTATTGTTAATCCACCATACTGTGTAGAAGCGGATTCGTTTGTACCATATAGGTAATCCCCTGTTTCAAGTATTGTAGTTGCTCTACCCGTGGCATATCTTCCAGTAACTTCACATTGATCAAAGCCAATCTTGACACCATTCTTATCTTTAATAGCCATCAAGTTACCTGCGTTTAGATTACCAGTTATACTTAAAGTAATTTTAATTCTTGCTTTGGCAACTATTCTAGTTTGGGTAGTGTCATTGTATTCAATTAAATTACTTCCAGTTAAAGGCAGTAGTGAAACATCGAAGGTTTCTATACTGCCTGTAGCATCCCAAAAGGCGGCTGTAGCATTATCCATCTCGAACTGCTCCGCATTTTGCCCAAACGAGACAGTGGGAATTGCTATGAGGGGTTTATTAACTGCGCTCCATCCTGCGATTGGTACTCTGAAAGTAACTAAAACCCTATCTCCAGTTGCGAATGTCTGTGGTGCTATCTGTGTAATGGCAGACCATGATAAGTAAGTACCTGATGCGTTTTGAGTCTGGAGTGTTATAGTTGTTGTTGAGTCACCTAGTTTATACGTTGGTATACCTACATAATTAATTACACCATTGTCCAGTATCCATACTCCTCCATCTATTCTTCTTGTGTTGCCTGAATCTCCCACCATCGCTGATTCATCCACCTGATAGCCTAGAGGTAATTCTACTTTTAAATCAGCACTTGTAGGGGCGCCTGTTAGAGATACATAGACTTCACCATCCATGAATTTTCCATCTCTAGACCATTTCCCTGTATAGCTTGTGTTCGTTGTCCAAGTTCCTGTCGGAGTATAAGCTACTGGATCACTCATCACACTATCTGCACTCTCCACGATTATAGCGGTGCCTTCTTGTGGAACCTCTTTAAGTTGAATGAAGGTAGCAGCCTTAGTTCCATCTCCGTATAAGTTCACTCCCCCCAACTGATTACAATAAAGCGTAGTTGATACGGCTTCAAACTCAATAGAGGCATTAAAGCCAGATGTTACGGTGGAAGCACTTAGACTGTCTTGAGATGTTTTCCCATATAGTGTACCTCCCCCCGATGCCGCTGAGTAGTATGCTATACCGTTTTGCACACTACTAAGTGAGTCAAAGCTAACTAGACCAGATATTAAATACCTCTTTCCAATTATTAGATTTGTAAAGGTTAAGTCGGCTAAATCAGCCGCAGACGTAGACGTAGAGGATAGGAACTTTTCTGTAATTGCAGAATTTGTAAATGTGGACACCTTCTTAAATGGATCACTATCAATTAGTATATTATCAAAGTACAAGAATGAATCTGTCTGAGTTGTTAATTGTTGAACTAGAAACTTAATACTTGCACAAGTTGCAGGAACTTGAACATACTTCTTAAAAGAAGCACCCTCTAAATTTGTATCACTATCTGCTGCGTTTAATGTCGTTAGTACATCACTTAATACTCCAGTGACCAAGCGATCACCACTTGTTAATGTAACTGCTTCTGAAAGCGTTACGTGTGTACTATCTGCAATAGCCGTTATATGAGCTTCTGTAACCTGTGTAGTTCCACCTGTCTCTCCTATCCATATCTTATCACCTACTGCCATACCTGTAGAAGTACCAACTACAAGAGATGATCCTGCTGCTTGCGCACCTGTACTTGTCGTAGTTGTATTGACCATATTTGTATCGTCAACAATCCACACCATGTAATCGCCATTAGCGGAAGCACCTGAAGTATCTGCCGTTCTATATTGAAATTCTAATAGAACATCTCTACCTCTTGCATATCTTGGAATTGCAAAGGGTAAACCTTGAGCATCGTATTGTGAACTTGCTGCTGTAGCAAACTTGTATACTGCGTGGTCATCATCGTTTGATAGTAAAGCTTCTGATCCTGAAGATGGGACGCTAAACGTAGCACCTAAAGTATCTGTACCGTCAAAGTCTGGAAGTACATCATCTATTGATTTAATAGTGAAGTCTGTGTCTGAAGCATCTTTGGCTTTGATTAGATGGATTGTAGTTGAAGATCCTGCTCCACCACTACCCATCTCTGTTTCTAATCCTGCATCATTAACTTGATAAAATTTACCGTCTGCTTTAGGGAAGATTTTTCTATCTCCACTTGCAGGAGTTGAAGGAGTAGTTATCTCTGTAAAGGTTAGAGCATCTGTAAAAGTCTTATTGCTCATATCTTCAGTAGCAGTTAAATGTGTAGATAATGCTGCTGCGTCTGCGGCTGTACTTACAACATCGGCTGCCGTTAACACTGCGTCTGCATTAGTTAAAACTACATCTGCGTTCGTCGTGACGACATCTGCATTTGTAGCCGTCTTATCTAAGGCTGTAGCTGCTGCATCTGCCGCCGTTAGTATTGTGTCGGCGTTTGTTAAAACTTCATCTGCTGCCGTACTTACTGCGTCTGCTGCCGTCAAAACCACATCAGCATTAGTCGCAGTCTTATCTAGTGCTGTCGCCGCTGCGTCTGCATTTGTGCTTACGACATCTGCGTTAGTCGAAACCACATCTGCATTAGTTGAGACGAGATCCGCTGCCGCATTAGTTTCAGCTAATTCCGCTGCTGTCTCCGCTGTTTCTGCATTTGCTTGAGCCAGTTGTGCCGCCGTAACTGCTGTCTGTATGGTTGTTAAATAAGCAGCTCCAGTGTCACCTGAAGAGACATCAACTTTTGGACATCTATTAAGTTCTTCCTGTTGCTGAATTGCCATCATTGTTAATTCGTCGAACTTATCTTCATTCACTTCTGCTGAAACATTCCCTTGATTTTCAAGGTCTGTTAACTGAGTCAAAGGAACGATTCTTTTAATTGTTAATTTTTCACCTGAAGGAATTGGAGTTCCAATATAGGTTACGTTTCCAGAGGCCGCACCCACTCCTGAAACAGTGTAATGAGTTGATAAGGTTTTTACAGTTTCAACTAGGGCCGCGCTGGTATGAATCACCTGAAGATGCGTTTCATCTGTTATTTTGAATACATAAGGAAAGACAGTAGTTGAACCATTTCCGTTATAGAGATTGATTCCGTTAGTTGTTGAAATTGTCATTTCTATCTTCTCCTAGCTGGCTCACGGCCATGATGATCTATTACAAAATTATTATATGAACGCTTTACATCGTGGATAAATTTTAATGGAGAAACGCCCGATTGATATTCAAGAAGCCTTCCAATATTCCACAAGGTATCATTCCAAGCCCTGTCATTAAAAACCGAATCGTTTAAAGATTTCCCAGCTTTGACATATCTTCTTGCGCCTTCAAAGGCCGTTAAGTCGCCAATCTCTCTATTATATTTAAGCGATGTAACTTCTCTAGCGAGAGGAATTGATGAAATCATTGTCTCAGGTACACCCATCACAAGCTCCCACCATTCCGGCAGTTCGCCACGCACGATAATAGATCCAACTAGAACATTTCCCATTGCTGGAATAACTGTGTCCATCATCGTATGTTTAAAATATTCCTGATTTGTCATGGCACCGTCTTGCCATTTTCGATATTGAGAACTTACGATATTTCCATACTTAAAACTCCAAGTCATAAAAGGAGTAATAAGCCTCATCATCACGCCACCTCTTTGAAATCCATTAAGATCAATTGGAAGTGTGCTTGGTTGAGTTGTTCTTACTAATTCGTCAGCAGCCTCGGTTGCGGCCTCAACTAGGTCTTTATGTTTTAATTTTCTTCCGTTTTCATTATAAAATTTATTAAAGCCAGCTCTCCAAACAGTGGCCACGGTTGCCCTGTCATTCATCTGAATCCATTCAAACATAAAATCTTGAACCTCCTGCCAGGTAAACTCAACATCTGTGCCAACAACCTTATAAGTTTTTGTTAACGGGCTAAGTTTTTTTCTTGAATCACTAATTTCTTTATCAATATTTCCAGATCTTGCTTGCAAATAATCGGACTGTGCAAAAGTGGCCTCTATCGCCTCATTTGTACTAACGCCTAGTATTGACTTAAAGCCGAGTTCTTTTTGCGCTTGAAATAAATTACCGGCTCCAACTCTTCTCATTGCTGAAAACATTGAAAGTCTCTGCTTTACGCCCACAGAAATATTAGCTCCCAAGATAACTGCAGTAGCTTTTTGCCTCTGCTTGTCCAACATTCGTTCCCAATTATTTAAAGACTGTTTTTCTGGTAACGCTTGAAACGCGGCCCAATCTCTAATTTCTGTGTAAACACTTGTTCCGGCAACGTCTTCAATCTTCTTTCTTATCTGCTCATCCATTGTGACTCTATTTAGATCCCTTAAATATTCTGAATGAGTTGAATATCTAACGGTATCTGAAATATGAGTAAACCAAACATCGAGAGACAGTTTAGGTGGTAAGCTGTGATTTTTTACACGTTGCTTAGTCATTGAACTTTTTGTTTTAGTCGCCCTTGTCACGTTGATTCTTCTATCTCTAGCGGCCGCCTCATTGATTGCATCTTGGTTGTTTTTTAATCCTTGAGCCTTGAAGCTTAATTGATGATCGAAAACTAAAGGATAATATCCACCCTCAAAATTGATTCTCTTTCCAGAGTTAGTTAAAAATGAAACCTCTTCGTGCTGAACTTTATCAAGGTATCTATTATTGATTTTAAAATGTGTCTTATTTAATTCTGGAAAAAGGCTGTCAGTGACTCTCCATATATTTGAAATAGCTTGAAGCTCTAAGTCTGAAAACTGCGAGGTGATTAAGTCAAACTGCTTTGGACTAAATCCGTAGCTGTTTTCCATTGCTTGAATATTTCCAGCATTACCAAGATTTAAAGTGATTGCAATTAATTCTTCTGGAGTCCACTGAAACCTACCCTTTCTCGTCATCTCTTCGGAGACTGGAACACCTTCAATGTCGAACGCTATTCCACCCTTTTCTGTTTCAAGTCTCTTTTTGGCATCATTCAAAACTTCCCATGATGGGCCAGCTTGCTCTATAATCTTTGCTTTTTTTGCAATAAAGGCCGTCTCAACCCTTACTCCAGTATTAAAAAGCTTTCTAAAGGTTCCGAAAACCCCATCATTCTCATAACTATAAAAATCTAGTCTTTCAAAAACAAACTCGACCATCTTAGTCTTTGATAGAAGGCCAGCAGCAAAATCAATAGGCCCTTTAAGTTTATCGAATCTGTCTCGAACTCTTTTGTCGTCGAGATTTCCCATTGAATCAAGTACGCTTTCTCTGAATTGATCCATCGTTAGGATCTCGTCTTCTTTTAATGATTTAATGACATTATTTCCATAGGCCATTAGATCCTGAATAGTGTCATCCAATTCTCGCAATTCAATAACAGTTAGGTCTTTCCATGTTTTTTGGTTTTCATGAATAATCCAATCTGGAGTAATAGCAGCAATATCAACGCTTAAATCTTCAAGCTCTAAAAGTTTACTGTCATCAAGAGGCTCTATACCTTCACTTAATGAAAACTGCTCGATAAGTTCAAACGCCTTATTAACAAAGTCAAAATCTGTATTTTTAGACCTGCTTAAAACTGCGCTTGTTTTATATTTTCTTTCAATTTTGATCTTATAATCTCTGGCCTTGACTGCTTCCTGAACAAGCGCGTGATTCAAAATCTGTAACTCTTTAGCTTTTAACGCCTCTTCAAGTTTTCCATCTTTAAATAAATTATATGCCTGGGTAGCGTATTTCTGTTCTGTTTTGGCATAAAGATCATATCGACCAGCTCTTTTAATTTCTCTGTTTTCTACAATATCCTTGGCGGCTTCTCGTATAACTGACAGACCAATTTTAGATTTCGGTTTATTCTGAGTCTTTGAAATTCTATCTTTTATGATTTGAGCTTCTGCAATTAAAGACGTGATTGTAATATCGTTATGAATCGCCTCTTCAGCCGTTAAGCCATCGTTATCTGACATATCCATAAGAATATCGTTTTCTTTATTCTCTTTAATGCTGTTGATCTCATTCTTAATTGCTTCACTTTTGGGTTTTGCTGAAAGGATATCGTTTAATAATTGCTCTGGTGATTCGTATTCCATTTCGTATGCAATTTCAGGAATAGAGATATTCTCACTTCGCCCAAGTTCAAGCTTAATTTCTCCAACCTCTTTTTTACTTTGAAGAAGATCAAGTAAATAATCTCTTGAATGAGTGCCATCCTCCACTGAAAACAACTTCTCTTCGAGCATAGCTTCGGCTAATACATCTAAATGCATCCCATCTTTTCTAAGAACCCCAAACGCGCCATTTTCACGGAGCATCTTTATTTCACCCTTACTCAAAGATTTAGGGTTAACGCCTCCAAATGAAAGAGCTACTTTTTGCCATGTTTTCTTCTTTTTCTTTTTGGCAATCAGCCCTTTATCAAGCTGCTTTATCTTTTCAAACGTAGCCTCTCCGAAATCGTTTATTAAATCCGACTTATCAAAACCACCTTCTGAAACTATAAAGTCGATTGTTTTATATTCGCTTCTATCTTCAACATTCTCTTTTGCTTCTTTCTCTATTTCTTCTTTCACGCCTGGCGTTCGTAAAAACGCTTTGAGCTTTTGCTTCAACAACTTACTTGCAGAGGCTTCCTTGGCACGCTTCTTTTTCTTGTCAAACGCTTCACGCTCTCTTTTTGTTGGTTTAACCAAGTCCATTAAAGAATTTTTCTTATCGTATGCCATCGTAGCTTCATCAATTTCGGCCTCGGTTGCAAACATTCTATCAAAGACTCCGCGAACCTCGTCTGTAAGCTCTACGTCTAGCCCTGAAAGACTTTTATAAATTCGCTTAAGCCAGTTCTCGAAGTTTCTAAACGCTTCCATTAGGGCAACAGTGGGGGCCTTACCTTCTCTAAAATATGCCTCACCAGCTCTTGCTAATATCTCATGGCCTTCATCTGTTAATTTTCCGTCCTTGAATCCAATCTTTTTAGATTTCTTAGCTTCTGAGTTTGCAAAATTCTTAAGAACATCGAAATCTCTAGCAATATCCTTAGTCCCTTCGCCAGAATTTATAATCGCTTCCATATCTGCCATCCATGAATGAACAGACTCATGAACCAGTGTTGAGAAGTCAGCTTTCTCGAATAGTGAAATTAAATTTAATTCTCTTGTGTATGCACCCTTTGGGTCGTTTCCTTCTTTTTGGAAAAGAATATTCGGATCTTTTGAAACAACGCTGTCTATCTGACTCTGTCTCTCACCCTCTTTATATTCAACAACCTCTAACCCACTATCTTGAAGGCTTTTGATTGTGCTTTTTGAGGTTCCGGCTGGTACAAGTGCTTTTGAAAACTCAGAAATATCTACGGCCCTTTGAATTTTCCCTTCAAAGTATTGCGTTTCCATATTCTTTAGTTTATCGAGAAAGTCCACAATCGCTTGCTTGTTTTTATTATCTAATTTGTAATAAGTCTCTAGTGAGCCTATTCCTTCGTCAACAATTTGCTTTAAATGTTCTGTGAAAATGTCATTAACGCCAAACCTGTATGATTTAAAAAACTTTGCAGCAGAAGGATCTGCCAATACAGAGTCAAATAAATCACTATACTCTTGCTCTATATCTTCCTTTATTAATTCAAACTGCTCTTTGGAAACAATTCTATCTCTCTGTGCAGCTATTTTTTTGAGTGACCCCAGTTTTGTTGTGGTTTTCGATCTTATAGATCCTACTCCGTAATTGAAACCTTCTCCGTCTTGAAGATTTCGACGCATTATTTTAACTACCGTATCTAAGTTATGATTAAGATACTTTCTTTTGCCTGAAGGCGTGAATCCGTCAAATATTCTCTCTTTAATAATAAGCCTTCTCTCGAAGTTCTCAACATATTCGCCATAAGCTTCCTGATTATCTCTTACGTATTTTCCAATCTTTTCTCTGTCTTTAAATGATTTTCCTGATTCAATTGTAAAAAGCAAGTTCATTGCAAAAGAATGTGATCCTCTGTCCTCTTCTACACTTACCTCTACATCGTTCCTAGTTACACCATGCTTTTTAAGAAGGGCCTTTCCTTTCTCAGAGATTGATTCTAGCTTTCTATCCATTTTTTCTGTATTAACAACTCGCTCAACAGAAGGGTAGCGAGGACTATAAATGTCTCCATCAAAAACCTTCGCCTTTGGTGACTTTAAAAGTTCTGGATTTGCAATTAAAGTAATATCCCCGAAACCTTCTAGCGTTTGACCCTTTTTCGTTACTGCCACGGATGGAACCGCAAGACCGCCCATTTTAAACGCATGTGTTAAATTTTCTTCAGACAGGTTGTGAGCGACAAATAAATTCTTACCCTCTGAATCTTTCTGATAAAGACCAGACTGACCGTCAAAACCCTCTCTATTTAATTTAGGAATAATTCTTTTAAGCTCAACAAGTGGTGATGTGCCCTGATTTTTTGCGGTCGTTAAAGCTTTTTGTTTCCATAACTGTAAAAGGAAATCGACCTCATCTGCTTTAAATTTAGAAAGTTTTGGATTCTCTTTATTTAATGCTTCATTTCTAAACTGTTCAAGAGCTGGTTTTAAGTCTTCTTCGATTTGAAGCTGCTCATCGTGTTCTTTTTGAAGCTTTTCAATCAGCTTAATAGTTCCCGTTCTCTGAGAATCTTCTTCGTTCTCTGAAATACCGTCTATTGAATAGCGAATATCACCTTTAAGTTCTTCGCCTATTTCATTATTCTTTGTAGCTATTAACCAATCGCTCGTTTTGATTTCTAGCTCAGTACCATTTTTAAGGGCCTCGTCAATTTGATCCTCAACGCCTATTTCTTTAGCGAATATTTTCAGGGCCTCTTCTGGCGACTTGTATTTATTATCGTTTGACTGTTTTAAAGATTGAAATTTCTCAACTATTTTCTCTGCGTCCATATAGATATGCTTATTCTCACCTTGAGCATTATCTATAAAGTCTTTAAATCCATCAGGATCTCTTTCTGCAAGCTTCGATCTTTTTGTATATTCTTCTATCTCATTAAAGGTCTGTTGTTTCTTTCTAAGATCTGCAGATTTTCTATAATGCTTTATTCCTTCACTTACTATGGTTGTCGAAGTTCCCATGAATCCACCAACTAGGAAGGCGTTTATAGACCTTTCAACCGATCCCTCAAGAGCATCATCTTCACCAGTTATATAATCTGCAAAATCCTGAGCAAAACTTGTGGCCATCTCGGAAGACCCCTCAACTCCGGTATTTTTTGCAATATTCTTTGCCACATCTTTAAATAATGTTTTTGCGCTATCTTTTCCGATAGTATTAATTGCCTGTTTCCCGAAACCTTTAAACATTCCGAGTGTGTATTTTTCAAAGAATCCTTCAGCCACGCCTTTAAGCATACCGGCTGCAATTGCATCATTTGATGATTTACCACGTTCAAGACCTTCAGTGTTGGCCCCTGCCGCCTCTAACGCTCCCACTCCTGTCAATGTTGCGGTGGATGAGAGGCCAGCAAAATTTCCGGCAAACATCGCTGCCATTGTGGGCGCACTATTTAATGCCTGAAGATAAACAGTCATGGCCGCATCGCTATAGTTACCTTCTTCAATATGCTTATATGCGCTGTCATTAATTTCTAACGGAGCGTGTTCTTCACCTTGTTTTTTAAAATACTCATGAGCAAAGTTTTTAACCAACCATTCTGGAGGTTTAGTTTTTAAGTCCTCTATATCAAATTGATCTGCTATAAAGTTTTGAGGTATTGCTCCGACACTATAAAGGGCCGCTGGAATATCGCTTATATTCTGATTGAGGCTATTAAGACCAGAAACAGCACCACGATAAGACTTATAAAGAAAGCCCTCATCATCTCTTCTCTCTTTTTTTATTGCGTATTCAATATCTGTTAATGTTTTAATATCGTCTTTAGATTTTGCCATTGCTTCTGGATTACTTAGCCAGGCAACAGTCTTTGGAAACTTATAAGTTCCGGCATCGTCTTGCTCAAACAAAGAATCATGAACCTTTTTGGCCTCATCAAACCCTTCCCATGCTGGCTTATTGTTGCTTATAAAATCATAAGGAACCTTGTTTTCTTTCGCTATTCTTGAAACATTGGCGGCAACATCTGGAGTCGTTCCTCTAAATGCCTGTAGAGACTTGGAAACATCGCCTCTTCTTAATGAAACATCGTCATCAAACCCCGTTTCAGAAGTAAAGTTTCTATCGATATGAATATCTGCCGGAGAGGTTTCAATATCCTCCCACTGTGCGCCACTTTCAACCAATTTGAGAGGATCTTTTTTATTTGTGACTTCTTTTATATCTTCCCATTCATTTTGCATCCGACACCCTTAATGATTTCTTTCGTTGTCTTTTAATTAAAGTCCCGTCTTTTTTATAAACAGATCTCTCATCGCCTTCTTCAATAAAGAAGTTACCGCTTCCGTCTGTGGTTACTCCGTCACGATTCTTAATCTTTTCTCTGATTATCTTTTTATTGAAAACCTCTTGATCTTCTTTGTTTTGAATGTATGGAAGCTCAAACTTGTATCTAGTTTGCTGAGATTTTCCATCGAAGAACTCATCGTAAATAACTTGAGGCTCCAGCAGTGAATAAACTAGCTTAGTTATTTTCTCTTCTGATAATTGATCTCTTGGAATATCCGCTATTCCAGCAATAAATTGCTCGTTAAACATTCCGTGAAACTGTTTCGCTTTTTCTGCTGTAAATGTTTTAGATTCGTTTTTACCGTAACCAGCAAGATTAAACTCTCTGTTTGATCCCATGGCATACTTGATAATATCTTCAGCTCTTTTCGGTATTCCAGAACCCTCTTGTTTTATCTTTCCAGCCTTCTTTAGTTCGGCCCTATTAAAAGCGTCTTTCCATTCGGGTTGCATAAGATCTACATCTTTTTTATCGTTATCTGATAAGGCCATGAACTCTAACCATTTACCTACGCCGTTAGTCCCTTTTGATTCACCCTTTCCGTTAGCGTCCTTCAAAAGACTATTTCTTAATGAGATTATCTTCATTACGCTTGAACTTCTTCTTTGCTTAAACTCATCCTGATCTTTGCCGGCCTTACTTACTCCGATCGGTACATTATAAGCTTCTGGATTTTCCATTAAAGTATCGAACTCTTTTTCAATCCATTTCTTTTCGTTTATTTCAATTAAAGCCTCTTCTTGTAAGCCCTTTTGAATCTGGTGTTTTTCAAGATCGCTCTTTACTTTTCCATAATCTAAAAATTGATCCTTGTATTTCTCTGCCATTGAAAGGGCTGATTCAGGGTTATCCTTTTCAGCTTCAACCATTTCAGTAAACAGTTTATTTACAACTTCTTTTGTTTTTGATGAAACTACGTCTGACCCTAGATGTTTATATTGAGATGCCGTATCTAGTTTAATATTTCTAAGATTCGCCTGAACATCAAGATCGCTATTTCTAAACTCTACTGCGTCTTGAATATCGCCCTCTACTTTTCCTTGCTTAGACTCCATTTCAAAAACTTCATCTTGCTTTAACTTGTGATTAAAAACTCTCTCACCATGCCTGTTTGAATAGTTCTGAAAGTTAGAAGAAAATAAATCCATCTCATCTGGAGACATATCTTTTCCGTACTTCTTCTTAACTGCATCCGATATGAAATCAAATTCCTCGATAGAGTTCGAAGCGTCCTTTCCTTTTTGACTGTAAACACTTACAAGGTTCTGTCTAAGTTCGCCCTGTGCTGCCGTTAAAGTATCTCTTACGCTTGCTCTGGACTTCTTAGCCTCGCTTTCTTGATACATCTCAGCGGCATCATGACCAAATTTTTGAGTGATTTTTCCGAGTTGTCCAACTAGCCTGGCATCGCCGGCCCCAAAGTCTTCGGCTGAACTATTTACAGATTCTCTTTTTGAGAAGTTTCTTTCTCTGACTGTCGCCTGTCCTAGTTTAATGGCCATTACGCTAAACTCCGTGAGAAATTAGATGGTGATGATTTTCTAGTCTTTTTAGTTTTTCCACCGTAAGGAGCAAATGAACTCGCGCTTCCTAGAAGGCTTAATCCGGCTGCTGCACTGGCACTTTGTTTTCTTGATCTTAAGTTAGAGGCATCTGTCCTAAGGTTTCCAGCATCGAATCTGAATCTATCAGACTCTCTTTTTGTATTGCTTTGAATAGATAATGAATCAATGTCTCCGATCATATTAGTATCGCTAAGAACATCGTTAAAAGATCCAACATCTGCGGTTGCCCCACTCGCTCCCATTGATGCTCTTTGCTGACCCATTAACCTTCTGTTTGCGTTTCTGTTTCTTAACTCTTCTTTTTTACCTTGAGTATCTGCAAAGGCCGCATCTTTATCTGCTTGGATTGCATTTCTCTCTAAAGATTGAGCGTTCTGTTCGTTCGCCTTATTTTGGGCCTTAACTTGCTGACTAGCTGAATATGCCGAAGCCGCCGCCCCCGCAATCAAAAGAGTAGCCGATACCGGATCACACATATTAAACCTCGCCTTTATGAAAACGCTGAAATAACTCGTCATTGTTTCCGTATTTAATTGGGGCATCAAAACTGAAGCCACAAAACTTTAACCATTTAATTGAAACTTTATTATCAATATCTATGTAATTTTCCATCGTCTTAAACCCTTTGGACATTTCACGAATATAAAACTTGGACTGAGATAAAACTTTCTTTCTTATAGATGATATTTCAAAGAGTCCTGATCTCCCAAGCATCCACGGAACCCCGACATCTGACATAAGCGAAGGGGTGTTTATTCCGAAAATCGCCATTGATTTGTCATTAAGAGTTATTGTCCAGCACTTATAAGAATCCCTAAATCCTTTTTCAAGACAATAATCAGCAGAGTGTTTTGATGATCTTTCGACCTCTAAAATATCGGCTGGCCTCAAATCTCCCTGAAGGTCTTTAACGTGTTCGAGAGTAGATTTAATTACCTTAATTATCTCCATACAAAACTTTCGCCGTTATGGATAATATTGAAACGGGCAAGGGAAGAGTATTTCTCATAAATAAAGTTCGAGATATGTTGTCGCCTGGCTTTATAACTTGAGTCTTTAATCCTGAAAATAACCTCGTTGGAGCATCATAATCTTCATTTGTTCTAAATTTAATTTCTGTTAGCCTGTCTTCACTAGGCCCTATATTAATTGCTCTTGTGTCTTTTAACCTGAGAATGACTTCCTTAATATTTCCCTTCCTGTCTACAGTCGTACCTTCTGGACTCACTTGCTCCATGTCTAAGGTGACTAGGTCTGAAGTGTAGCCAAGACCGACGTGAACTCTACTCGCCTTGTTTGGAAGAGTTATCGCTCCCGAAGCAACGACAAGGCCTGAAACCACGTTTCCATTCGCCAGGACAGCGAGAGTTTTACCTTCAAGGTGACTTAATCCTGATAAGGTAGTGATTGCTTTTCTTGCAAAACCGCCCTCTTTATAAGCGGTATGAGCAGAAGAATCTATATCTACCCCTGCCAAGGTAGTAATTTCAAAGGTGTTAGCTGTTTTATTAGATACGAGGAATCTCTTTCCGTTTAAAATATCCTCTAAATTAGAAGTGCCAGAGACAGCCGTTGATATAATATTACTAAGATCAACAAATTCTCCGTCAAGTAACGGATGACCTGTGACAGTTATCACGCAAGGATCTGCAGCCGTTATTGCTGAGATAGTTAATGGAACGTCATAAGTTAATCCGCAATCCACAAAGAAAGCATCCTGAATATCTCTTTCAAAATCGACATTGATAGGAAGTCCAGAGCTCAACATTTCTATATATCTAACGTCCGAACCATTTACATTTCTTTTGACGATAAAATAAGCGTCAGTCCCACCGGCTGCATTGCTAACCGTTGCCACATCTTCAAAATTTCCTTCTGTATCGTGTTGATGCCATCCAAAAATCTCATGTTCTTTATAATAAGTTAACCCCAAGAGAATACCGTCATCTCTTACGGCCCAAACAATCGAGTTAGGGTTTTGTTGATAAGCCCACGCTTCTATTGTGTGGCCAGAAAATAAATGATTAGCGAACAAAGAAAGGTCTGAACCTTTATATCCGTCTGCTTCAAATGAATAAAGAAGATCTCTCACCTTGTCGCCAGAGCCTTCAACAAAAAGAATTGTGCTTCCGATAACTAAAGGATCTGTATCTGTTACTCCATATTGAGATTGATTTTTAATAGATACGCTTGTTGGATTAATAGAGTCGGAACTTCCACCGGCTCCCATTTTCCATTCTCCGCCGGCCGTACCGATAACAAGCTCATTCATTGGAACGGCCCACTTGATAGCGTTTTCTTGTTTTGAATTGATTTCAAATGTCCAAGCATCGTCATCTTTAATTGGTGCTGAAACATTCATATTGTCATAGTCGCCAGTAACAGAACCCCATGCTGAATGAGGCTCATCGCCAGTTCCTAAGAATACTAATCTTTGTTCAAAGAATGCCACGCAGCTAGGATAAGATCCGGCTCCATTAAAAGGAGTTCTTTGTTTTGGTGTTGTTTTATATCCGTCCGGTACAATTGTTGCTGCTGGCTCAGTAAATGTTAAACCTGAAGCCTGACCAATCCATCCAAAGGTACCCGAATTATTTATTTCTTTATAAATGTTATAATATTCCGCATCCGTAACCGCAGTCCAACTTAAGGCGTTAGTTGGTGCGCCAATCTTTGAAACCGAAGGCAAAGACTCTCGCCCTTTTGCATCAACTGTTGTCACTTCATAGTTGTCACCAATTCCACCCATTACAAGGCCAGTGGGAGCCGCTATAACTGCACCAAAAACAACATCTGCGATTGTCCACGCATTATGAGCTGTTCTTTCAATTTTTCTCGGTGGATAGCTTGGGTGAACGACATATAAGGTGTCTGCACTCTGAGCAAATTTTAACAAAGGAAGATCGGCTTCCAAATATAATGTGACCAATTCAAAGGGAGTAGCACCGGAAAGAACTATTCCCCCATCCATGATTACTCTCATTTTTAGGTCTGAAAATTCTAATATATATGACTGAACCCTTGAAAATGAAAAGGGAACAAGTTTTGATTTCTTTGTTGAATCGTCTACTTCATAAACAAAGCGAGTTCCAGCCCTGTTTGATGCTCCACCATGAGGATGAGCAATAAAGTTTTTCATTATCTTGTTCGCTGACATATATTTAGCAAGATCCTGTCTTGCAAACAATGACTCTGACCATTCGCCACCAGTGAAAGATGATTTTGTTATTGTCGCTTTAGACATTATCGTGACCTTAGAAATGAATTATCTGTCGTAGGCTTCACGAATGATTCATTAGCTGATCCAGTTTTGGCTGATTCGATAAACTTTAAATACTCTTGAAGAAGTCCTTGCTTTAAAGCTAAGTCTCCCTTAAGTGGCATTGCCAGGGCAGAGCCTAGCTTTAGAGTGAAAGCTTCTAAAAATAATGAATCGAACAAGTTTGTATCTGTCACCCTTGCCGTGTAAATCAAAACTGCTTCGGCGTGGTCTGTTAATACTAGTTGATTATTAAGAGCCGCGTTTGCAGAAGTATCAAATGGAATAGCGTCTGCAGCCAGCTTGCTAGATGGATTATAAATACCCCTAGCCTTTAAGCAGTCTGTCGGATATTGATAAGCATAAGCCCATCCCAACACTTCTTCTGTAGTTGCTGCCAAGGTTCCAATTCTTTTTGCGAACGACCAATTAAAATCTCTTAAGACTGCATCTCTCGCCGGATAATAGTGAAGCTTACACGCCGCCGCTTCAGGTGGAAGATCTAGACCGCTTATTGAGTCTATGGTATGAACACCAATATTAGATAATGTTAAATTGCATATAGATACTTCACTAGACATATTAAGACTCCAAATAAAACCGCCCTAAGGCGGCTAATATTTATCTTTAAGCTTCTTGTTTTTCGTTTAGCATTGTTACAAGATCATCTTTCTTTAAACCTTTAAAGTCCTCAGGAGCGATCTCATAATCTTTAACTAGAACCGCTTTTAACTCGGCAACGGTTAAATCTTCATTACTTTTAAAGTCTTCTGAAGAGTCGGACTTCTTTCCCTTTTTAAGAAAAGCTTCAACTTCCTTCATCTTGGCTTCCATTTTCTTAGGCTCTAAACATTCGAGATGCTTGTCATGGCCTCTTGATAATTCAGAAACAGAAAATTCTGCTTCAACGGGAGCATCTTCTTGGTAATGGGTACCTTGTATCTGACATTTATATTTTGCTCTAAATTTCATTACGCCTCCAAGCGAAAAAAGGGAGGCCCATACAGACCTTCCCTCTCATTAATAATTAATTAATTAAACTACTGCTGACTGCGGATCTACCGTAATAAAGGCATCAAAAGTTCCAGCTGTTAATGGCCCCGTAGCTACCGTGTAATACATTCTTCCGTATCGCTCCATACCTTTAGGGATAGCAAACTTAAAAATTTCCGTGTCTGCTGTAAGGGCAGCTTTTCCGATTACCGCCGTTTGAAGCTTTGCAATTGGAGAAGAGAAAGCCGCATCAATTGAACTTTGAAAAGCAACAACTAATGTGGCTGCACCGGCTGCTGTGGCTGCAGTTCCAACTCTTACGGTTACGTATAATTGTCCACCATTTGACTCTGACCGAGCCTGTGGCCCAAAATCAAAGACATTTGTTGAGGCAGCTGAAGCTGTTACCGCTTGAGCTGAACTCATTTCTAAATCTTTATCAATATACATTTTAAAACTCCTAGTTTTATTTAAGTAAAAAACAAAGCCCCTCTTTCGAGAGGCTATTTAATTAAGCGACTAATGATTCTGCGTTAGTTAAAACATCACATCTTCGAACAGGTACTCCGTCGAAAGAAAGAACTTTTTTACCAGCAACTTCGTCTAATGAAAGATGAACATTGTTTGAGTTCTTAATTTGTCTACGAAGCATTGATCTAATTGTTTTGTTACAATAGATAGCAGCACCATTTAAATTAGGTGGAAGCTCTAGGGCCTGAGTAATCAAGTCTACAAGATCAGCACCAGTTGCGGCGTCCTTAGTAAGATCAGAAATATCAATATTCGGAATACGAACAACATATTTCCAGTTTTTTACAGTTAATCCACCGTCCCACTTATAATGAGTTCTTAAGCCTTGATACTCGCCACCGGCTGCATCTGTTAACGTACTTTCACCTAAGTCGGTATGTTTAAGTCCAGCGACAGATCCTCTAGGATAAATTCCATGAACTGATTGATCTCCCCAAACTACTAAGTAGATTGAAGCGTTATCAGCACCAGAACCACCACCAAGAATAATATTTTCCCCGTTCTCTGCAGTCGTATCGCTATATCTTGGCTCTAGCCCCATAAATCTTTCAGGATTTAAAGAAGTATCTCCATGAAAAACAATATCAGCGAATGTTTGAGAAAGACCTTCGATAAAAGCAACATCTTCTGAAGCTCTAAACTCAGACTCATTTCCGTTAAGTTCAACTAAGGCCTTATCAACCTTTGAATAACTTTCTAACATTCCACAAGTGTCAGTCACTTGAGCAGTAGTACTCTTTTCTTGAGTAACACCGTAATTTAACTTTCTCCATGTACCGGCCGGAATACCTGTTCTAATAGTCGTCTTGTGACCAGTAGCCAGATTACCTTCCATGAACTTCATATCATCAAGGATTTCATTGTTTTGTGCTAAAATTTCGATTACTTTTGCAACCTTATTATCTTCATCTAAACGACTTGCAATGTCCTTTAGTGTTGCTGAATTTGCTCCTACAGTACTCATCTTAAGCTCCTTTATTAGCTATTTGGATATAATATTTGTCCGTTGGTTTTTGAACCTTTAACGGAATCACCCTCGATAATTCCACCCTCTGAGGTTTCCTTATCAATTCTCGCAAAACACTTAACCAATTCATTGTTATCACCGAAGCCAGTTTCGTTTAAAAATTCCTTGAGTGCATCTGAACCAAACTTATCTCTTGCTCGCTTGGCCCTCTCTACAGTCTCCGTGAAGTTGTCTCCACCAAATTCTTTATCTGCTTTGATGTCAGCTACCCAATTGTCTCTTACATCGTTCCAAGCGTTATCTTGCTCGTCACGGAAACTTTCGTTTTGCTTAGTCGCTACATTTACCAACTGCTGCGCTTGATCTTGTGAAAGATTCATGCCTTTTGCTAATTCATTAAATTGTGACAGAGTTTCTTCTCCCATCGCAAAGCCTTCCGGCACCTCGTAGGATTCATACTTCTCAGGAGCTTGAGCCTTATCTTTATCGTCATCTCCCTTGTCTTCTTTTTTATCATCGCCTTTTTTATCATCTCCACCGAGTAGAGAACTATCTTCATCCTTTTTGTCGTCTTCTTTTTTGTCATCATCTCCACCAAGTAAAGAAGATTCATCATCTTTCTTATCATCACCAGCACCGCCGCCGCCCTCATCGCCTTCTGCCATGAAAATGAATTGAAATAAAAATAAGTTTAATAGTGTGTTTAAAAATTTCATTATTGCCTCCCAGCCTTTAATATTTCTGCTACTTCTTTTGCTCTGTTATTAAGTTGTGCGAACCTTTCAACGCTTATATAATCATCCATTCCACAGCATTTTTTCATCTTCTTTCCAGACCCACACATGCACGAACTATTTCTTAGGACACCTGTACGAAATGGATTCGCTACTTTTTGTAATGTCATAGGTTGCAAGCCTGGCTCTGAAGTTATTCCAAAATTAAAACTAAAAAGCTTATTAATAAAAAGAGCTATCGCCTTCTTTAACTTACTGAGCATTTTGCCTCATTATCAATTCTGGAAACTTAGTCGGATTTGCTTGAATAATTTCGTTAGTGAAAGCAAGAATAAAATCGTTCTTACCCGTGTTATGTGCCATCTGAAGCGGATCTCTATTAAACTTTGATGAGAATATTCTTCCTCTGTCAAAAAAGTTCTTAAAGAACCTGACCCCTTCTGGAGTCTCAAGAATCAATCTAATATCATCAACTCTTTTGTCGTGTTCACGATCTCTTATCTCTTGAAGTTTTTTAGCTTCTAATTCTTCATCTTCATCTTCGTAACCCAATTAAAACCTCTTTATAGTTTAGTAAGACCGTCTAAAAGCGAATTTGTATCAACTTTAGTTTCTGAAAGTGTCTTAGCGTTTTGCGCAGAAGCAGCAATCTGTTCTTGTTGTTGCTGTGCTGCTATTTTTTGTTCTCTTAACTGCCTTACTTCTTTAACTACATCATCAGACTTAACAATTTTCGGTGGCGTTCCTGCCATGTCTCCAAACTGATCGACTGCTTCATCAAAATCAATCTTGTCTAAAACCTCAGGACTTGCTTCTGCTAAACTCATTGCAAAGTTCATAGTTTGCTGAATTGAATCTATTCCGACCATTCTCTGCGCCTGGGCGAGAGGTGAAATATATTTGATCTTTAAGTTTTGACCTTGAAGTTCTTCTGGCATTGGTGGAAATGCACCTAAGTCTTTATGTATATTAAAAGATCTCTCGACTGCTGGAGTATGGTATTCGGATTGGATTCTAAAAATAACAGGCCCAAGCATTACAAGCTTTTCCGCGTGTCTCTGAGCTACTTCATAAGCTGTCATCTTTTTATCTGTGCCAATGATTGACATAAACAGATCATTATAAAAACCTTTCTCTATTCTTCTTTCAACTCTATCTATTTCGTAAGCAGTATCTTGCATACTTGACTGGACTAAGTGAGTTGGAACGAAACCATTTCGAGTGTCTTCTACCCAATTGATCCCACCAGAAACACCAGTTCCACCATTTGCTTGAGATCCTACAGGCCCATTCATTGACGGATCTATCGATTTATCTAATGCTTTAAGTTTTTTCTCTTCAAGCTTCTGAAGCATCTTAATATCGCCAAGTTGATCCATGCCTGGCCCTTCACCGTAAGGATCTATACCAGTAACGTCCCATCTTGCAGCCGCGAAGGGCTTTGAATGAAATGATTTTTCTGAAAGATAAACGTCATGGTCTTTATTTCCTTTCTCGAAATATTTATCAACCCACGGTTGACCCTCATGGCTAGTTTTATTTCCATCTCTTTCTTGATTTTCTCTGATTACATGTACGACTTCATACATTCGACTAAAATTCTTTCTCTTGATTTCGTCTTTAATCTTGCTTGAAACATTTTCTTTACCAAACTTAGCAACAATATTTGCCACGGACATATCAAAAGGTCTATATAATCCATTAACTCTGTATGATTCATCTAAAGAAAACATATACTCGCCAATAGTAAATGGGCGACATCTTATCTTTGTTTTAAAGTCCTCATTCATAACCATTGAACAGGTTCCAAAGGCCCCAAGCTCTCTATAGTTAGAGTGAGTAGTTGAATAAAAATTAGACTCTTGAAATGTATCAAGCATTATATTTCGGACATCATGAAGCCAGTTTCTTACTGGCGCATATTCTTCTAACTCTTCATCGTGTAATCCAAGCTTAAGCCATGGACTATCTGGAGGTGTCATGCCGCCCTGTAAGCCAGCAGCAAGGACTCTCAATGCCTGAGTTCCTGTAGAGTTAATTATCTTTCGACCTTTCTTTTTTCCGGCCTGAGATGCTGAATTACCACCAACTAAGAATCTTCCCTTTCTTGGATTTACATATTCAGCGATTTCGCTCCAATGAGGTTTCCATATTTGAGACTCGGACTCTAGTTCTCCGAGCCTTTTTCTGTCTTGAGATGTTTTCTTATCTTGTTGCAACTTATTCCCCTAGAAGAGATTTTCTACCGATTGAAGCTTGTCCAACCGCACCGTCAACACCAGTTAAAAGAGTCTGTCTTCTTTTCTTTTTCTTATTGGACTTCGCAAACTCTTCAACTCTATCGCCCTTAAGTTTGCTGTTATGGTTAATCATTCCCGTTGATTTTTTAAACGACTTACCTCCGCTTTCTTGAATATTGTTTAAAAGATCGCCTCCAAGCTGCTTCTTTTGGTTGTCTCTGCCACTTTTCGCGGCTTTAATTATCTTTTTAGGGTTAGGGACGCACATTAAAATTCTCCTAATCGAATGGATCGTAAGACGTGTCCATGACATTGCCTTGCTTGTTTTGATACTTACTCATTTTAGATCGCTTAACTACAGGCTGCGCAAAGGTTAACGAGAGTCCGTCAGCAAGATCGGGCGATTTAAGCCCTCTTTTCTTCATACTTTTTTTACTTTCTAGTTGAATTTGACCTTTTGGATTGTCTCTCCCATATTCTGGAGATGTTAAATCGTCTGCGACATCTTGATCGTTTGGTAATATTCCACCAACTTCAAGCCACTCTTTTAGGTTTTGCCACATTGATGCCCTTTTATTTAAGCAATCATTTCTTGTAGATTTTCCACCGAAATAAATAGGCGTGGGATTTCTCCCCATTCTTCTAAGATTATCAATCCAGCCTGATCCAATTGCCGGATCTATAAAGGTAGCGTCAACATTATACTTATCTTCAAATTGAGCTATTAGAGTCGCGCCAGTGGTTGAATCAACCTCTCTGCCTTGCCATAATAATTCCGACCTAAGACCTTGGCGTAACCAGATACAACTTCTATCGTCGCCATACCAAGCAACATCGACACCTAAAACAACAGGAGCAAAGACGTATTGATCTTTCTTTAACTGTTTTCCCATCGCTTCTTCTACTAGATCGGTAGGAATTAACTGACATATTGAGCTTGACGGATGAAGTCCACGCACACGAACCTTAACAAAGTCAGAATCAAGTCCATGATCCTCAATCCACTCCTTCATTAGTTCTTTATTTGTGCCTTTAACATCTCTTGAATCGATTCTTCTTGATTTCCATCTATGAGCTAATGAATTAAATGTTTTGTAAAAGAATCCTGTATTTCTAGTAGGGTTTCCAAACATGAAGAACATAGGCTCCCCATCCGTAAGACCACCTTGAGCAACCTCAAAGATATTTTCTGGTATCGCTGAAGCCTCATCAAATAGATAAAATGGAGTAGAAGTAGCAGCATGAAGACCAGCAAACGACTCTGAGTTCTCTTGTTTTGCTGTAAATGCATCAACTCGCCAATCATCAGGATTACTTTTAGAAATGAGATTCATATTCCCTTTTGAAGAATTAAAATCAAACATTCCTACTACTAAAGATAATTTAAGCCACTTTCCAAGCTCACCCCATGTCTTAGTTTTAAGCTGTGTTGCTGTATTTGAAGTCACAACACCTTTAGAAAATGGTCGTGTGCTAGATATAAAAAGAATAATCCATGCAGATAAAGCAGATTTACCGATTCCGTGACCTGAAGAGGTTGAATCTTGAATAGGTGCCACTGGATCGACTCCATTAAAGCCCCTACTCTTTATCTCTTCTCCCCAATTTACTAAGAAATCTTTTTGCCAGGCTCTAGGCCCTTTGAAGTCTTGAAGAACAGTTCCTTCTTCCCCCCACGGAAAGGCCCAAAGAACCCAACCATAAGGATCATCATAGAATCTTGCTAGGTCTTCTGCTAATAGGTCTTCTGGATTGAGTTCGGGCATTAGAGTTGGTTAAGTCCTACCGGCTCCGCAGCCTTTTCTGTACTTATTTCCGATAACCATTTTTTAGGAGCGTCCTTAAACTCAGGAGATCTTCTTTCTGCCATTGAGAAAATCATCTCCATACCGTTAAACATTCCATGCATATAGGGATCAGAGTTCCAGTTTCCATCGCTTCCCTGTACCTTCATGACATCGTTCATGCTGCTTATAAGGTCTTTCTCTTCATTTTTTAATTTGTCATTCATGGTCATAATGGCATTAGCAAACCAGCCAATCATTAAGGCCTCATCAATTACAAAGTTATTCTTTTCCTTTGTATCCATGAAAGCTTTTGCCCACTTCTGAGCGTCTGTATTTTGTTCTTTCACTAAATCTAACGGGTCTATCACTTTAAGCCTCCCAGCTATTTCTTTTTTCTCTTAATATTGCTTCTCTTCTTATTCATCTTTTGCTTTATGAAGTCAGAAGCTTTCTCTTTATAAGGTTTATTGAAATCGTATTTATTCAAAGCATAAGACAGCGAGCCTAATACTGATAAACCTGTGACTATTACCTTTTTCTTATTCAATCCGAGTCCCTGTCACTATTCCCTTGTGATAAGCTTGCTTTAACCTCTTCATCCAATTAATTATCTGAGCATTAGACGGTCTTTTTTTGTAAAGTCTTATATATTCGTGAGACAACGCCTCTGCTTCATCTTTTACATATTCATTTAAACTAATCTTTTTCCCTGTCTCATGATGAACGTAGTCTTCAAGGATGGGATTCATATCAATTGCCTTCATCTTTTCTTGCCTTTATCTTTTTCCTTCTTGCCTTTAGTTAAATGAAACTTCTTACAAATTGGACAAAGATAAGCTCTGACTCTTCCAGCTTTATTTTTTAGGTTCCTAGCTCCATTTCTAACCATCTTTAAAGCAGAGGCAGCACTCGGATATGATTTCTTAAATTCACAGTCCATTACTCTTGCTCAGATAAGCGGTTTTCTTCATTAAGTACGTATGCATAAGGGTCAAAATCTTCTGGCTCGTCTTCGATATAAGAATCTGTAGCAGCATCCTCAAGAGCTTTGATTTCTTTCTGTTGATTCTCTATGATGTCTTGCTGTGATTCGGTCTTAGATATTAAGAGCTCAAAGTTTGCTGCCATTGAAGCGAATAATCTTGAAGCTCTTTCAAAATTGACGTGATCCTCTGACCATTCTTCCTCTATAAGACTTAACAACCATTCTATTTCTTTACTCATCACTAATTCCTTTTAGCCTGGCGCAGAGATTCCTAACTGCCCTATCTATTAATACTTTATTTAATTGACCTGTTTTAGTTCTCGCCAATGAGCAGAAAACCGCAAAATCTGTAATCATCTCGACATCCACTCCTGAAATATCGACATCATTACAAGGAGCGTTTTGCCATTTAAACTTTCTGATAATCTTGGTCTTGGGTTTATTCGGCATGAATCTCTCTTGGTATCTTTAGGAATATCGCCAACATTAAGAAATATTGAGCATTTTCAACTTGCCCCATGCTTCTTTTAGCCATGGCAACAACTAAAAAGATGACTATTAATATCGCGTTAAGGTTAATTTTCACTATCGCCTCCAAGCAATGTTTTCTCTCTATTTCTCGCCTTAATGATTTTTGCAGCGAACTCGTTATTTACTGTTAAATCCACTTCCTTCTTCTCTCGCCATGTGTCCGGCTTTCTGTTTTTAAGCCAAAACTCTGCTGCCTTAACATCTGCTGGGTAATGATGAATCGTGTCGATAGTTTCAACATAAGAGCCTTGATTCATTCCGCAAGACACGCTCATAAACTTCTGTTCTGGCTCATCATATCCAATAGCTCTTTTAAATAGAGCATCTTCAACTTCTTTATCTGGATCAGCTTTAGCGTCCTTTATGGACTCGAAGAACTTAGGATCAGCTTTCTTGTAGTTGTTTATTGACGCTTCCGAGACTCCGCATATATCCGCAACTTGCTTGTCCGTCTTGCCTTGTGCGTAAAGATTAAGAGCCACTGTTTTTAGTGTCTTATCTAACTTTGAAGGTCTTCCGTTCTTTAACGGATCAGGCTTCTTAATCCTTTTCTTTCTTGCTTTTTTTGTAGCTTTCTTAACCACCTACTTCCCTTCCTTCTTTTTCTTTTTCTTTCCTAGTATTTTGTCTTTAAGAGCTTGCATCCTAGACGTGAACGTAAACGCTTGTTTAAATTTCTTCATCTTCTCTTCATCAAATTCTGCCATTACATTTTCCTTCGAGCTTCACAGTGAAGACATTTAAGTTTTTTTGTATTCATTAATCCTGTATGATTTTCAAACCTTCTAAAGATATGAAATCCTGCTATGCATATTATTTTTCTAAGCATCAGCTAATCCTTTAAGTAGATCTAACTGGCTATTTGCCATCTTTAATTCTTCTGAACTCAAAGCCTCTCTTCTCTCACTCAATGCTTTCTGTTCTTCATAATCATGAGTAAGTTTCAATAGTTCGCTCATTGTCTTGTCTTCTCCAAACATTATGAATTGAGTCGTGATTTCCTTTACTTGCTCGCCACGATAATGGGGCCAGAAACCATCAAACCTTTCTTTCCAAATTGGAGCGTAGAACATACTTAAAGAAAGAATCGCCTCCCAGTAACCACTTCTTATTCCTTGCTCCCAATCTGATAATGTCGAAGGGGCCAATCCTGACCCGTTCTGCACATCAATAACGCCAAGATTAAGTTTTCCACGAATCCAAAGAAGCCTAGGGCCACTGTTATTTTTCTCAATAACGCTTTGCTTGTTTTCTCTTCCAACTGTTCTCTTGTTCTTTTCTTCCATGTATAAAGCCTAATATTTTGCAGGATTATTTAAAAGGCCAATCCGAGATTCTTGATCGAAGGTACGGCCATAGTACCTATTGAACACCTTCTCCTTGGCTGCAATATGTTCCTTCCATCTTTGCTTTTATTGATTCTGATATATAAAGGATCTCTTTTGAGTTCTCATAATCTCTTTTGGTGTGAATATATCTATTTAACTCTTCCCATTTTGCTCTTGGTATTTTCTTTTCGAGAAATTCTGCCTCTAGTGCAAAAAATAGATCCTCTGCCTGATCTTTTAGTTTTCCGTAATGAACGATTCTTTCTTTGATATCTTCAAGTTCTGCATTTTTTTCAATTCCCAAATCGTTCTCTCTTACATAAATTGACATAACCCTGCCTCTAATATGGTTTTATAGTTTTCATAGATCTCTTCTATGTCTGAATAATTTAATTTTTTGATTGAATATTTAAGATTTAACAGCTCATCGACTTTTTCTCTACCTACTTCGTCGATCATTCTAACTGTGTATGCTTGATAATTTCCTCTTAGAAATATATTACAGGCCACGCATTGAACTCTGACACATTCCTCATTGAATAAAACAGCATTGTGTCTGCCCCCTACGAAGTGACCGGCCTGAAAGTCTCGCCATGGCCCTGTCTTGTCGCATGTATAACATTTAACCCAGCCATGCTCGTCTGCTGAAACCTGTCTTATGTATAAAGAAAACATGTCCCAGGCTTTCTTTTTTATCGTTTTAATTTTCTTTACTTTCTTAGCCATAGAATAACGATAGCAAGAAGTTATTTTTTGATGAGTCTGTTCACGGGTGGTCGGACAAGAAAACGGAAATGGTAAGTGAGCCGTAATACTTATATAGACAAGCTAGAATTGCAAGTCACTTTGCCTCCATTGGTGGTGGCTCACGGATGAGCTGCTACCTTTGGGTTTACTTTATCAAGGATGATAATTTGAAAACCGAACTTAAATCTAAAGAAGTTACAAAAAAGCCTGTTAAATTTATTACATTCACTGATCTGTATTCCTTAAAACAGGAAAAGCTCGCAGAACTTATAGAGACTCATTACGTTTACCTTAGTGGCCAAAATATCCCACCTATTAAACTAACTTTTGCAGAGCTTTCATAGTGTCTATAACCAGAACGATGATTTTTAATGACATTCATATACCTTTTCACGACTCACGGCTTTTAACTGTCGATGGCAGAGGGATGCTATTAGATATTTTAGAAGATTCCAAATGTGAAGCATTGATTATTAACGGTGATCTTGGAGATATGTACAATTGGAATCGTTACGGCGTCCATCCTGATGTCACTGTTGATATGGAAACAGAGCTCTATCTTATAAGAATGTTTTTAAAGAATCTAAGAAAGCGTTTTCCTTCTCTCACGATAATATTTTGTCTCGGAAATCATGAAGTCCGTTTTGAAAACTGGATCATAGAGAAAGCAAAACCAATGCATAATCTTGTAAGGCTAGAAAAGGAGTTATGTTTTGAAGAATATAATATTGAATACTACCCCTACCAGCATAAGTATCAAATTGAAGACAGTAAGACCTTTGTAACCCATTCTCCTAGTTCTTATGGTGTTAATGGGGCCAGAACCTCGATGCTTAATAAGTTAGATGAAACTTGGATATATGGATGCACTCACAGAGAACAAGCCGCCCACGCAACCCCAAGTTCAGGAAAAGGCATCTCTTCTTTTTTTAACGGTTGGTGCGGATCTGTTGACGAAACTCCGAATCATGCAAAGGTATTTAGCTACAGAAAGGGTCATTTTGGATGGCAGCAATGTTTTATAATGGTCACAACTATCGACCGAGTAGAAACTCACGTAACTCAATATTCTATAAGAAATCACAAAACCGTAGTTGATGGAACGCTTTATGATTATTCGGACGTTGAGCCTCACGACACTTTAAATTATTATGAAGAATAAAATTTCTTGCCCCGAATCTTTAACTTGGCTAATTCCTTATTATGAGGAAATTAAAAGTATGCTTCCGAAACATAGGCTTATTAAGATACATCAGGCCAGCTTATCAAAGGGGAAAATTCAAAGGATATGCGCCCAACTGTGGAAAATAGAAAAGAGTTATGATTTCGAGTTAACTATTTATTCTCAATATTGGAGTTATGTTTCACTTAAGCCTTTAAAAAGAAAAAGAATGAATTACTCTAAAATAGATATGTTAGTCACCTTTGCTCATGAAATAGCTCATATTACTCATTTTTACCCACATGATACAAAACATAAATCACTAGAAGCTCTTTTGATTCTTTCATTCATGGGAAGGCTGGAATCAGAAGGTTATATCTCAGAAGAACACGAACTTAAAAAAGGTAAAGTTAAATGAAAAGATTAATTCTCTTAATTAGCCTGGCAACCCTCTCCACTTGCGTAATCTACACAAAGAAAGAGGATCATTATTGCCAAATAGAGCAGTTTCACAGGAATGAATATAATCCTGATATTCAGATTCAAACCTGTTACTGAGTTAAAAATTACTTAAAGACATAGAAAAAGCATCTCCAACTTTTAAATCTTTCATTGAATATAAAACTGCGCCCACCAGTGTGAAGGTGAGTATTGTAACAATTAACCCGAAAAGATTACCTATCTCCCAACCCATTAAGTATTTATTTTCAAATTCTCTTTTGTTCATATCATTCTCCTAATATCTAATAATCTTACGTTTACATTTCTCATATCTGTCTTCTATATCAACAGTTCCAACAACCGATCCATAAAAGGTGCAATGAGATATTTCTTTCTTTACCGCTTTAGTAACATTCAATTGGAATATTAATTGGGCTATCATTATTACAGTCATTAATTGCCCCAAGTTACTAAATCATCTTTCATTAAAGCTTCTTTCACTTCTTTATCGGTGGGATTTTTAACCCTTCCCGTTGTTAAAAATTCTGAGTAAGACTTACTAAGTAAAGCTTTCATATGCTCGCCTTCCATCGACTTATTTAACTTTTCCTCTAAATCTTTAATGTAACGAGAAGTTTTGCCAGCTGCTCGTCCATCATGAGTTAATTTAATCATCACTCCCCCCAAATCTTTTCTGCGTTTTTACAGGTTAAATGAGTCTGATTATCTGTATTTTTATAGGATGGGTACCAAATCTTAAAAAAGGCGGTCGGGTTTTTGTTAGTTAAAACCTTTTTACATAACCACCAAGTAAGATTCATATTTAGACCTCGATACCTTATGTAAGACAATTGCTTTCCGCTGGTATCTGACGGTTTCCTCATGCATCCGATAACCATCGAAAGAGAAACAAAGAAACGTGGGATAAGAAGTAAATTAAAGATAGGAAACTTACACAATAACAGATAACTAAATGTGTCTGGTCTGAGCGAGTATGATCTTCCAAATAGTTCGATTCTTGATAAGTTCTCATAATGTTTATATCTCCTACTTACTGATGCCACCGAAATAGCCTCGTCTAAGCTGAATCTGTTCGGGCTTCTCTCGTTGTTTTTTTCGGCTTCCGCTATTTTGTGAACATCGTTCTCATTAGTCATATAACGACCATTTGTGAGCCATTTCTGCCTATTAAGCTCCATGACATACTTATCTTCAATGTGACCCTCGGCATGCTCTCTCATTAACCAATAAGCGGCGTTACAAGTTGAAGGGTTTTCAGAGTCTTTCTGTGTATTATTTGGCTTCATGTTTCCAAAAGAATCTGTAAAACTTATATCTATTGTTGAAATCATCTTCGCCTCCATAATTTGATTAATTGTCCCACCTTGTAATATTTTTCATAACCACATTCAGGACAAATTTTCCCTGTCTGGAATTCGCCCTCCACGTGCCTTGCAGTAAAATACCTTGGCTCATAATGCCCTCCCATTAGGACGCATATAATTCTAAAAATCATTTCACCATCCTCGGGATAAATCCCTTCCACTCAATACCTAATTTAATAGCTCTATCCAAACTCGTATAAGAGTCCATCTTGAAATGTGCAAGCAAATCTCTTTTTGAGTTCCATCTCTTATGATTCCACGTTAGAGGCTTTGAAAGTTTATGTGCTACGTGTTTTTTAAAGTTCATAAAACCCCCTCTAATGCTTCATACTCATTCACTTTCATTCCTTTTCCGACCCATCTATCATGCAAAGTTGAATGACAAATGCCTGTCTGAATTGCCAGCTCCATTAAGTTCAATGGCCCCTTTCTTTCTATTAATTTTTTCCACAATGATTTTTCCATTTCTGTTTTTCCTGTCTCACTTACTGCGAGTAATTTTCCGTTTTGCATCCTTGCTCCCTAGTTTAAGATATATTTTTTTAAGTTATCCTCATTCAATGCGATGTATTTCTGCTTTCCATCGACTTTGATGCATATCCATCGTGCGCCCATGCCACCAATTAAAGGTCTTGAGTCAACATGTATGCCTGGCGTATTCCAATGAGGATAGATACCGATGCCGTTAAAATTGTGCCTTTCAGCCTGTTGATAAAATTCGTAAAGACCTATCTTTGGACATTGCAAGTCGGTAGCTAAACCTTTGCCGTGATAACCGTCATCGCCTTCTCTGAAGTCGGAAGTAATTTTTATGCTTTCTCCAATGTTCGCTCGAAGAATGTCAATCTTAACGAGATGAATAGAATCCATTTGCTCGGGATGATTAAATTCTTCTTTCTTGAAATATTCTAATTTGCTCCAGTGAATCATCTCAACTCCTTTAATGCTTTTGCTGTTGTCAGTAGTCCTTGATCTGACATACAGGATCTAATATATTTCGCTATTGGTTGGCTTTTTAGTTTTCTAAGCCCTTTCGCTTTCTCGTTCTTAAAAACAATTCCCTTTACCCATGAGCGTCCATCTTTAACGCTGTTGCATGAGAAATAAGAGTTGCGTGTTTTATTTAGAAGTATTTCAACATCATAAACATCTCCACCTCTTGACCTGTGCATAGGTATGACTCTTTTTATTGTATGATTCACAGTGGAACCGTCTTCTTTTGTGCAAACAACCTTTTCTCCTATTATGTTGTTAATTATTTCGTTCGCTTCTTGTAATTCCATGCTAAATTCCTTTAATCATTCTAAAATCGCTAACCATGCAACCTGAATGAATCCGTATAAGTTCTTTTGTTTTTCTTTGGTCGAATCTTATTAAAAATACATCTTTCAACTTTTCATTAACTTCCATTTTCTTTTTGCATACAAAACAGGGATCTTTATATTTTCCATCTGCCTTGAATATTTTCATTAATGGATCTAGTAGTTTCACTGAGCCTCCTTGATTAAATCTTTTAACTGAAAGTCATTCATTGAACCCATAGCAACAAGACCACCGCTATTAATTAAAAAATCTCTTTGCTCGTCATTTAAACCAAAACTTGAATCAATCTCTTTAACTGACTTGTAACCTCTCGCTAGAATGGATTTAATTAGGCTTAGATTGATTTTTTTGATTGAAGGCTTATCTGTGGTTGAGTTTTCTGTGTGTTGGATTTTAACTATGTTCTCGTGCTTTAAAAGCCATAGAATATTAAACCAACCTTGAGAAGTGTACCAATCGAGAGAAGCGGCTTTTTTAAAAAGCTCGTCCCATTGCTTTAAATCTTTTAAAAATCCTATAGAAATTAAAAAATCGTTTCTATGTGATGCTGATAATTGAAAAGGTGCGTGCCTACTCGGGAAGTATTTATCCCACAGACAAGCTACTTCTTCGTAACTAATTTTTGATTTAACAGGATGAGTTTGAGTATCGGAAAATGATAAAATGTTTTCTTTTATATCTACATCTGTATTTACATCTACATCTATATCTACATCTGTACTCGTCGTTTGCGATTTCTTTGCGACTCGCTTGCGATTGTATTTAGAGTCTTTGTCCTGTAATTCAAATAAGATACGAGAATTAAATTCAAAATGATCTTTAAGTTCTTTGATTTTTAGACGAGAAGTATACCCAATAGCAAGCAAGTACGTACTCATTTTCAAGTTACTTCTAAACCCTAACCAAGCACGTACATTCTTCTTATGAACTCGAAATATAGTCGTTTCGCCATCATATTTTAATGCTAAATGTTCAAGTAGTTTCCAATATCTCCCATAACCTTCGTAACCAAATTCTGTAATAATTCCTTCCATTAACTCGGAAGTATGAGCAGTTGAAAAGTGTCTCAGATATTTCATAGACCCCCTTCATACTCAAGAATCATCTTTCCGATCAATTCAGGTATTAAAGGATGAACAGTATTCCCTACTTGTTTAACTCGCTCGGCTCGAGCTTTGTCCAGTTCTCCGGATAACCCATCATCCACTCCACAAAGCATGGATTCAACTTCCCTCCGATCACTGAGGCCAGCGGTGGTTTCTGACCACCACCTGAGTGAGGCTTCCTCGGAGGCATGGGCTTTCCAGAATCTCGGCATGTTGGAGTCGGTAGTTTGTAATTGTTCAGATGTAGAGCTGCTGCCAGGCTTGGGCCCCCTATATTCTTGTTTTTCTCTATTCTCTTCAGATAACTTTCCGCACTCTTCTTTGCGTCCGTGTCTTTGTAATCCCTCGTTGACGGGGTAGGCAATGATCCAAATTCTTTCCCTAAGGTGACAGGCACCAACGGAGCGAGCTGATATAATATGCCATTCACACATGTACCCGATCGACCATAAATCTTTGACAACTTGGTTAAGGCCGATACTGCGCAAATTGGCAACATTTTCAATAATGGCATATCGTGGCTTAACTTCTTTGATAATCCTCTTAAATTCTTCCCATAAACCTGATCTAGTTCTTTTTCCGTCATGCTTAAATCCTTTCTTTTTTCCGGCTGTACTGATGTCTTGACACGGAAAGCCGCCACAAACGACATCTATTCCCATTGTCATTATTCCATCATCAAAAGACCCTTTTTCAAAAAGAGCAGATGATTCATTAAATTTCAATTTTTTTACATCGGTGAAAATTTTCGTATGTGGCCAATGTTTATTTAAGACTTTGTGACAATGTTTATCTATCTCACAAAATGCAATCGTCCTCATTCCGGCCCTTTCTAGACCTAGAGAGAAGCCGCCAATACCCGAAAATAAATCCAAGACCTTGAGCTTCTTATTCTGAACTTTCATTTCTAAAGTTAACTTTCCGTGACTTCCTGTCTGGAAAATTGAGCATAATTTCTCAACCAAACTGTAGATAATTTTTAATGATGGGATTGAACTATTTCAGACGCACCAAATTATCTATCGATTGAAACAATAAAATAATCTAGTGATTTATTTTGATTTGTTATCAATCTCAATTTGGCGATTTATTTTGATAACTTAATTTGAATAATTAAAAAGTAATGGATGGATTAATTTTTGTCAAATGTTTATTTACGATTAAGCGAAAAAGGTAATTTCCACAATTTCCGTATTTTGTATAATTTTAGTAATCACAACCTTTCCGGCCTTGTCTTTATATCTTTTAAGAATATAAGAATTGAACATATAGAACTGGCATTTTCCTTCTTCGTTTGTACTTTCTTGTTTTGAGGTCGGGCCTATTTTATATTGAATACGATATATTTTTCTCCCTCTCCATTTAGCGATCCAGCGAGAATCTTGGCTCAACGAAACAGCAAGCGCGATTGTCGATATTATAATTGGCGACCATGTTAATAATTCCGTTTTCATTTTTTATCTATCCTTTCAAATACGCATTGTTCGCGCATTGTTCTTTTTGGGTCTTTTTTATGGTTAAGTATTTAATATTATTGAGTTAATGAGTCTAAAAATGGCGGGGCGTGAGGGATTCGAACCCCCGATCACTGCCGAAAATCCCGTTTAATATCAATAACTTTGTTCTCAGAGTCATTCGAATACGCATTAACTACGCATTGTTTTATATGATCGACACTACTTTTCGCATATCTTTCTGTTGTCGAAATTGAAGTATGTCCAAGCATTTCTCGAACAACATCAAGAGGTACACCGAGACGAAATAAGCTCGACGCTGTGGCGTGTTTTGTGCCGGAATACATGTCAACATGATCTTTTAATCCGATGGCCTTACAAGCGTTATTCCACTGTTTAGAAAGTTCCCTTTCTCCCAAAGGCTCACCTTTTGAACTCTGAAATATATATGAATTTTTTCTAATGCTTCTCGGAATATCTGAAAGAATATCTTCGACGCCTTCCATCAATTCTAGCTTAATAAAAGGGAGCTTTAATTTTCCGTAAGGACAATTTGAGCTTTGAGACTTTCTACCATCCAGCAATTGTTTTCCTGAAAAATGTCTCTGAATCGTAATAACTTCTTTTTTGAAATCTATGTCGCGCCACTGAATCGCTCGGATTTCACAAGCTCTTAAACCATAAACCGAAGTCAATTGAAGGGCCTTTCTCTTTATTGGGTCTTTAACCTGGCAAATGATTTTCTGCTGAGTTGCTATATCAATGAAATTATTCTTTCTATGCTTAGTTTTCTTGATTTTAGGAAAAGAAGGGAGTGAGTTTATTAAATCGAGCTGGTACGCATCCTTAAGAATGGTCTTTAGGGCCGATATTGAATGACCGAATTGACCCTCACTCCCTTTAAATTCTACTTTATAACCAACTATTACGGCTGATGATATTGCATCTAGTTTGAAATCTTCAAAATAAGGCGATAAATGATTTTTAACGAGGCCTGTAAATTTTCGCTCACCTTCTGACGATCTTTTGCCGGCCTCAACTTCTGATTGTCTAATTGAAAGAAATCCTTTTATAAAATTCGAGAATGTTCTTCTTTCTAGTTCTTTAACTGATAAATAATCTTTTACTTTAAAAGTTCCGCTTTCTAATTCCTCGTCAATTCTTCTCATGCAACAAATAGCAGAGAATGGATCATCAAGCCTCTTTCCAGCGTAATATCGGATATGCTTCTGCCCGACGATAGGTAAATATCTCGCAACTCTAAACAATGACGGGAATTTTCCACACTTCGCACATTTGGGAATGTCATAGATGTCCATTTTCTCTGAATTTGAAAACTTCCCACCGCACGGACAACCACCCCGCACATCGGGCATGATGTTACCTTTGGCCATAATAAATCTCTCTCGTTGAACGTACCAGTTCGTAAAAGAGGACATATTATGGATTTTTGAATGGTCTGTTAAGTCATTTTGTAACATGTTGAATTTCTTAAAACTCTGTCGATGCTAAACAAAACGGATATTCTAAATTAGGCTCTTTCTCTAGCAGTTTTTGAAAATAGTTCCTATATGAATACATCGGAGAATATTCCTCATCTTGCTCTGTGATAAATATCTTACTCCATGAGCTAACTGGAACCCTTTTTACGTCATCAAAAAGCTCATCAGGACTAATTCCCGTTTGCTTTAAAGCTCCCTTTTTAATATCTTCGAGGCCATGACCAATCCATGTTTCGGTTTCGTTTAACTGCCATATTTCAAGCCCTGTTTCTTCTATTTCTTTATCTGTTAACATTCCTTACTCCCTTATCTTATCTATTTCTTTAATTAGGTCTGAGTTTAGGAATTGTCTTGCACCGCCCCCGCCTCGTTTAAAATGGTCATCGTAAAATTCAAAGTCAGAACTTGAATTTCTGTGCATTTTAGGTGATGCAAATTTATCGGAAGAATAAAAACTGACCCACCTGTCTTTATCACCATAAAACTCTAGCGCATCTTTAGATTCTTTATAGTATTGTTTAAATAGTTTTAATTCGGCTTCTAATGATCGAAAGGCTGTTATAGTTGCCGTATCGTAATTAACGCTCTCAAAATACTCTTGGTTACATGTGTGGCAATGAAAATGATCTTTGCACGTCCCATTAATGGTTTTAACTATGTCAAAACTTCCACATTCTAGACAATGCTCTATTATACTACTTTCACTCACCTTGCTCTCCCTTATTATCTATAGTTAAATTAGTGTTGTTTTCTAAATCTTTCTTTACGCTTCTCACATGATGGATAAAGGATATTGCCCACCACGTAATACAGGCTACTGCTGTAAAATATCCCAAAATAAGGGCTTTTAGGTCAATTTCTTCCATGTATATTCTCCCAGTACCACTGTTCTTTTTCTGGCAACGTCATACTGTCCCAATTTTTCACGTGGGAAGTTTTTGCGCTTCGGTCATTAATTCTTACGGGCATTTCTTATCCTCTAGTAGGTGTTTAATGTTTAAATATGTTTCTGATTTAAAATACTCTTGTGCCACTTGAGCGACATCACATTCATACTTACCTTCTCCGAAATCAATACCATAGTGACCGAGTTCATTGAGTCTTGTGCCTGCTTCTCTTAATGCTCTTAAGATAGGTTTCAATTCTTTGACTTTATCTTTAAGCCTCGTGACGTCTGCGGCATATTCTGATATAAGTTGTGTGTCGCCATTGATTACTTGCTCGTAGGCTTTGTTTTTCTTCTCTAGCTCGTCTATTTTGGCTTGTTTATCTTTAAGAATCTTTCGGGTAAACTTGTTCTCCATCAGCTCTATCAGCTTCATGCCTTCGCTTCTCTCGTCGGGACTTATTGTTTGCGCTGTTAATGTTTCCTTATCTTCACTCATGATTATCCTTTATTAATAAATAATTTTAATGTTTGGAATTTTATTCATCGCTATCTGAGTAATAAGATCCTTCGCTGCAAATTCGCTAATCGACGTTTGTTGAGAAATAGCCTCAAGAGTCTCATTATTGATTTTTTTCATGTGTTCAATATTAGCCTCTCTTAATCTTTGAGCCTCTAGTTTTTCATTCTCAATTCTTTCGAGCCTGGCATTTTCAGCAGCAACGGCGGCAATTTTATTAAATTCGGCCTGCTCAGCATCTTGTTTAATTTTTAATTCAGCGGCTTCGAGCTTCTTTCTTAACTCAGCCTCTTTATTTAAAGCGTCCTGTTTTTCAGCCTCAACTCTCACCTTCTCAGCTTCAGCTCTTTTTTCTGCATCTTTTTGAACCTTAAGTGTCGCCTCTTCAGCTATCTTTCGCTCCCTGTCTTCTCGCTCTCTTAATTCTTCTTTTTCTCTCAACGCTAATAATTCAGCTTGGTCATCTTTTTCTTTTATAAGGCGATTAATTTCACCGTTAAGAAACGCTATAGAGGTGTCTCTCGCCATTTTCGCAGCAGCTTCGTATTCTTTCCATGAGTCGTTAATTTGAGTTTCATCAAGCGTTATATAAAGAAGCTTTAATTCGTCGAGCGATAATCCGTGATATTTTGCCGTGTCTTTTAATTCATCAAGCTTGCCACGATAAAGAATAATCCTTTCTTTTTCAGCGTCTTCAATCTCTGTTAACGGCCTTCTGACTTCCGTCTTAAGTTCGTCAAGCTCATCTCTAACTTTCTTTCTGGCAGAATCAACAATCTTGGCTTTTGATTTCCAATCGGCTGTTAAATTTTTGCCTAAATCATCAAGATACGTTTTCGACTTGGCGACCTTATAGGCCATAGAAGCAATATCTTTTCTTCCTTCTGGTGTAGTTGTATCGGGAACGAATTTACGAACCTCTTCTTTAATTTTTGCCAAAATAGGATCTATACCTCTGATGGTAAAACTTTCTTCTATATTCTTTTGATCTATTACTATTAATTCAGTCATTTTATTTCCTTTGAGAAAAAGCCGCCCACTAATCAGACTTTCAGTAAGTAGGCGGCTAATTTCACTCAGCAAGGTCGGGCAGACCTAGCTAACTAGTTTTTCGTCTTTTATTGCATCTCGTATATTGTCAAAATGAGCTTCTGATAAATCTTCGAGAGTGTGTGTGCACTCGCAAGAATCAACAGGCTGCTTACATTTACACATGCCTTGACCGTAAAAAACTTTATCTAATTTTTGTTTTACTTGAGATAGATTAAATCTCATTGTCTCAAGCTGTTCACCTAAAGAGTCGATGTCCTGATCTGTTTCTAGGCCACCACCAATCATCGCAGAGGCGTTTTCCATCGCCTCATTGAGTTCGTTTAACTGATCTTGAGTTTTTATATCCTGAAGAAACTTAATCATGAAGCCTCCTGAATGAAGATATTACCTTGCTTGATAAACTCTTCCATATTCCCGTTAGGGTCAGAGACATTCTTGGCAATCCAATCAAGCTTACTTTTTACGTCATCAATCCCAATCTCAGAAAGAGTCTTTCCTTTTGTCTTTCCAAAATTACAGATAAAATCACCAGTTTTAGATCCTTCTGGCTTGCTCGTAAATGCTGAACTATCAGCGGCCTTGTTTTGTTTCTTATGCTGTTGGGCTTGAATCTCATCCTCATCTTGAGTGAAAAAATCACTTGCTCCAGTAGCTTGAATTACTGCACCAACCATGGCCCTTTTTTGTGCCATCTTCATTAACGTATTCATAATATCTGAAACGGGAATATCTTGACCGTTAGTTTTGATCTTATATTTCTTTTCCCATTTATTCGCCATGCCTTCACATTGAGCAATTTCAACGCCTGTGCCTAAGTGATAGACTGTCGCTCGATAAGTAAATGAAGCGTAATTTAATTCGAGATCAAGCTCTCTATCTATACACTCTTGCTTAACTCCGAGCTTGAAAAGTCTCATTAATTTTTCTGCGCCAGGCTTAAGCAAAGATTTTGCGTGAGTATAAGGAATAGTGGCATAATCCGCTTTCATTCCCTCTTTAAGCTGGCTTTGAACAAACTTCTTAATAGTATCAACGTGCCGACCTAATGCCTCGACATCGCCATCTGTGACCGTCATATCTGTAACATTTTTTGATGTTGTAATTATGTCATTCATACGGCCTCCCCTTCTTCAATTTCAGTGATTCTTGTTTCTGCTTTTGAATGAACCCAAAGAGGTAAACTTAAAGAAAGTATTCCGGCATAATAACCGGCCTCAAGATTCGCCTCTAGTGGATTAGTTTGGGATAAGTAATTTTTATATTCTTTAAGGACTTTCTTATAAAGCTTTTGACCTGTTTCATAAGAATCTTTATCAAGCGTATAAACTGCCACCGCATAAGGCGCAGTATTTTCAACGCAAACAAAGAAGAAATCTTCATAAGTTAATTTCGCACTATTGGCAGCATTATAAACATCTACATAATAAGCAACTTGGATATGATAACCATACTTGGCAACCGCAGAGGCAAATCCTTCTGGAGAGGCATCAATACAACTTTTAAGGTCTATTATCTTGCCGCCTTTTTCATAATCTGTTCTGCATTTAGCTGGTACGCCATCAAGTTCTGCAAAGTGAGACATTTCAGAAACGCCACCTTTAAACATTTCTTTAGCTAACGGGTGTCTATTTAAAGAGGCCGTCATTCCTTGAACTTTTTCAAATTCTTCGGCTGATAAAATAGTGACTCCCATATC
>TARA_R110000803_G_scaffold177360_1_pt1 | contig 40606 bp, 22 predicted proteins | sample TARA_R110000803 | Tara Oceans TARA_R110000803 (sample SAMEA4397772) | marine metagenome | biome: Polar Biome; feature: [SRF] surface water layer (ENVO:00010504); material: water (ENVO:00002006), including particulate matter (ENVO:01000060) such as... | depth 5 m | reverse complement strand
TGGATATCTAGTTGTGTACTAATTTCCTCTAATGACTTTTGAGGAATCAAACTAATTTCACGACAGTTGTGTGTATTAATGAATGTTTCCTTAATGAAACTTGCTTCTTCATAGCTAATCGGTAAGTCTAAGTTCACTCGCAAGTACATATTAGGTTTAATAAGTGTATCTGCTTCGTCAATTAACTGACTTAGCTTAACTGTGCGGTACTTGGGACAGTCAGGCCAGTTAACATACACAGGTTCTTTATCATTTTCTCTATCAAGTATCATCATACCGCGATCGTCATCCCATGCATCTGCATAGTTATGTGGAAATGCATTACCTAAGTAATGTACAACACCTTGTTGCTGACGTTTGTGAAAGTGTCCACTAAACACATACGATTGATTAGCAAAGTCTTTTGCACTAAGCTCACCGTGATCGGGCATTTGTACCATAGCGTTCATATAAAAGCTAGGTAGCTCGAAATGTCCAAAGATATATTTACTTTTTAGTTTTTTAAGTTTCTTCCACTCGTCGCCGATAAGCCAAGGAACGATAGTTACATCTTCGATTGTAGTAATTTCGTCTACAAATGTAATACCTGGAATGTGTTTAGCAAATGCTGTACTATTAACGTCACGTTTGTCTTTATAATACAAGTCGTGGTTACCATCAAAGAAGAAAAACTGCTCAAATGCAGAACCTAGCTTCTCCATACAACGAATAGTAGCATCCATAGTAGTTAAATTTAAACTATTTCTGTTATGATGCCAGTCACCGCAAAATATACCAGTTTCGCAACCGGCAGCTTGTGCTTGTCCTATGTACCAATCAATAAAGTCTTCACAGTCTTGATTGTGTACTTTACTATTGCCTTTTAACCCAAAGTGTATGTCTGTAAAGACTGCTGCCTTTTTAAACAAGAGGTATTCTCCATAAATTTATATACCTTTATAGTATACATGTTATTTCAATTGCTGTCAACCGACTATTTGTTAGAAGTAGGATTTTTAACGTATGATTTGTCTTCACGTTTAACAGCAGCTTCCCATTCGCCTTGATGTTGCCTGGTGTAACTTGGGTCTAACCCGTTCTGTTCGAGTATGTCGTCTCTAATATTTTGATTACGTTTTTCTATGTTGATAACACGCACAAAGCTGTTAGTAACTGCGGCAGTGTAGTAAGCAAAAGGATTGTTTGACTTAGATTCGTCAAACTGTAAGCCAATCTGTGCAAGTTGCAAGATAGCTTGTCCGCGCATTTCGTCATTGTAGGTGTATCCACGAACATTGCCTCTTGTAGCATAACGTTCGCATAACTTCATCCACATCATAGCAAGTTTATTAGTTGCTTTGCCGCTTTTTTTATCAAATGTTCCGTTCTCTAGCCCACCTTGCCAGTGACTTTTACCTACACAGATAAGTTCGTCATTTTCATCAAACTTATAATGTTGAAAGGGAGGAAAGTTAAGCTTTGTTTTGGTGTCGGCAATAGTTTTTGGATTCTTTTTACGCCCAGGCTCTTCTGGAACATGATCAAACGTCATGATGCGGAATACTAAGTCTAATTTTTGCACTTTTCTGTAATCAATCTCACACTCTGCAAGTTTAATCTTTTCACCTGCTAACTTTCGAGCATCAAAGTCTTGATGTTGTAATCGTTTTGCTTGTGCTCGCTTTGCTTCTGCAACAGTCAGTCTATTAATTTTGTCTATACTGAGCAAAATCAAGTCATACTGGGCATATTCATCTGCTGAGTAACTACAGTACGTATTTTTTGATTTATGTATTTCTTTTAATATATCTTTATTATTAAGATAGTTTATTTTTCTAGCCATTGTAATTGATCTCCGGTTAACTTAGTACTATTATAATATACATACATTAAAAAGTCAACTAAATAATACATATAGGAGACAAATAATTATGCCAAATTACAACCCAGGCGGCACAGTTGGATCTAGTTATAGAGCAAGCCAACGGCAGTCTAAATTAGCTGAGAAGTCAGTAGCTAATACACTCGGCTCCGCCCTTTCGTCCGGTGCTGGAGCAGTTTCAAATATAGCAAGAGGCTTTGGAAGCAATTTAGTAGATGAAATTACTGATTCATTTGGTCTTGGTAAACTACTGCGTAGTTCAAACATACCACTTTTTGGAATGTCCAAGGGAGTAGGGTTTTCTGAAGCATCTTGGGGTAGTAAAAGTCCTGAAGACTGGCGTGTTAGACTTTCAATACCTGCTAATTTTAATTTAGGTCAAGGTGTTCTTCAAAAAAAGCTAACAGATACTAATGGCATGGTATTTCCATACACTCCGCAGATTATTTTACAACATAGTGCAAACTATGGATCAATGCGTCCTACTCATAGTAACTATCCCTTTCCAGTTTACCAAAATAGTCAAGCTGATACAATTAGTATAACTGGAGACTTTTTAGTTGAAAATGCCGATGAAGCAATTTATTGGATAGCAGCAGTACACTATTTGAGAAGTGTAACTAAAATGTCATACGGTATTGATACTACTAACCAAGGATCTCCGCCACCAGTAGTTAGACTAAACGGATACGGTGATTTTGTGTTAAAAAATGTACCAGTTGTTGTAAATTTGTTTTCAGTTGATTTACCATCAGATGTTGATTATATTCATGTTCCGGGTATTGGCCCAGAAGGAACTTGGGTACCAACAAGAAGTCAGATAGCTATACAAGTTACACCGACATACAGCAGACGATCAGTTCAATCGTTTAGTCTTGACAAATTCATTGCTGGCGGTTATGCTAATGGCAGTGGAGTAGGATTTATCTAATGGCATCATACACACCTTCAAGTCCTTACTACAAAACTAGCAATGTAAGAAATCAATATCTTGACACGCTTTCTATTAGACCAGTACCTTCAGAGTCAGACGATGTATTATATACTATTGAAGTACAATATACTCACAGACCAGATCTTTTAGCATATGATTTATACGGCGACAAAGATCTATGGTGGGTCTTTGCTCAACGAAATATGGATACAATAAAAGATCCAATATATGATATTGAAGCAGGTACTGCAATATATATTCCAAAAGGCGAAGCACTACAACGAGTTTTAGGATTATAAATGACAATAGAAGCGCAAAACTGGGCAGACCGACTAACAGCAGCAGGCAACACAATTGAAGAACGTGCTAACACGGTAGTGTCAAACGTTACTGACGCTGACTCGATAATAGTAGGAGTAGTAGAAGAAGTTGGCGCTACTGTAACACAAGGTGTTAACGGACTTGTAAACAACCTTACTAATAAATTTAGTAGTCAGTTAAGTGGTCTTTTAGGAGGATTGCTTTCTGGAAGCGGAAAGATGCCTAATGAATTAGATCAATTTGCTAGTTACAGTTATATTTTTACTTTAGGTGTATTAACCCCATTTGAAGTAAACTATCCTGCTGCAACATATAGAAATCGAGAACCTATTTTTACAATTCTAAGAAGCGGCGGCGGCAAAACTACCTCAGGTCGCACAGTCTATGATAAAGAAGGCAAAACAGAATATTTTATAGAAGATATTGATATTGACACAATTATTGCACCTACTGATAGAACTAAGTTAACAAATGCTACTGCATTATCTTTTAAAGTACTTGAACCGTATAGTATGGGAAATTTCCTTCAAGCTCTACAAGTTTCAGCACTACAGGCCGGCTATAAAAATTATTTAGAAGCTCCGTTTGTATTACAGGTGCAATTTAAAGGATGGGATGATCACGGCAGGCCTATAAATGCTAGCAGGGCACGGCGTGTTTACCCAATAAAGATAGTAAACGTAAATTTTAATGTCACCGAAGAAGGAAGTACATACGATGTACAAGCAATTCCTTTTAACGAATCAGCCTTTACTGATCAAACACAGTCGTCGCATACTGATATACAAATTTCAGGTGCTACTGTTTCAGAAATGCTACAGTCTGGCGCAGCTAGTTTAACTACTGTGTTAAACAATAGAGAACTACAGTTAGTTAACGCAAAACAAGCTGACACTGCTAATCAATACACAATACTATTTCCAACTGAAATAGGATCATCCGGTGCTGGAGACTTTGCTCCTACAACTAATAACGACGGAGCAACTGATAAGAGTTCTCAGGATAGTTCAAGTGAAGGTATGCGAGAATTGTCTGCAGAAGACTTACAGCGATTATACACTAGTGTGACTGGAATAGCAAACGGAAAAGTTCCGGATACTTTTGAAGAACAAATACAAAATGTTGCCGGAGTAGTAGTTAGTAGAAGTCAATTAGGTGAACAAATTAGAGACTTTTCTGATGATCCAGCTAATTTAAATAAAATTGGCCTAGCTGAAATTGTTAAGAGTAATTTAGACGGCGGACAAATGCCAATGGGAGTTCCGGCGTTAGCAGAAAACGATGAACGTCCAGGAAAAATAGATAGGTGTAAAGTTCAACGGAGTCAAGATGTTAGATCGATGACATTCTCCAGTGGCATTAAAATCCAAGACATGATTGAACAAGTTGTGATTGCTAGTGAGTATGGCCGGCAAATTGCTACAGTAAAGGCTGATACAAATGGTATGGTTCCGTGGTTTCGAATTTCTAGTCAAGTCTATCTAGTGTCCGGAAATGAACAAGTAGACAGAACAGGACAATCTGGCAGAATACTTGTTTATAGGGTAACTCCGTATATGGTACATCGTAGTGTGTTTCAAGGACCTACTGAAGAATCACCTGGAATTATACAACTTAAACGTCAAGCAGTAAAAGAATACAATTACATTTATACTGGGTTAAACAAAGATATAATTGACTTTGACATTAAATTTAATTATGCATTTTTTACAGGTTATCACGGAGATCTAGGACAGCTAACTTCGGATAGTGTACAAGGCGGCTCGCAAGAACTAGCTGGAGGAAACGCTAGATCTACCCCTGGTACCAACACAGGAAATACTGAAGCAGTTGCTGAAGGACTATTAAAACCAATAGTTCCAACTGCAAATATAGTAGACGGTGGTGGTTTGGTAATGCATCCAGAAAGCATAGTAGCGATGAGCTTTAATGAAGCTCTAGTTAATAGTCCAGTTGACTTGTTGCAAGTAGACTTAGTGATTCACGGCGATCCTTATTTTATGGCAGACAGTGGTATGGGCAACTATAGTTCTCCTAGTCTAGCAGGGGCACTAAATTTGTTAAGCAACGGTGCAATGTCTTATGAAACTGGAGAAGTTGATATTATATTAAACTTTAGAACTCCGTTAGATTACGGTTCTAACGGATATATGGACTTTCCAGGATTTGGATCTCAACCAGTTGCTAATTTTAGTGGATTGTACAAAGTAATACAAGTAAGCAACAAATTTAGCAATGGTGAATATACACAAGAATTACAATTAATTAGGCGCAGGAATCAAGAAAATACAGGATTCTCAACTTCGGAATCTACAGGAGCAGTTGCTCTGACAGACTCAAAGCAGCAAATTTCCGACACTCCGGAAGCCTTTAAATAACAGTACCATTCTAAGGAATAAAAATGGAAGAACAACGTACTCCAGGAAGTCAAACTAGCATAGACGGTCCAGGCCCATTTCTAGCTAAAGTTAGAAATCATTTAGATACTGAATATATGGGTCAACTTCAAGTTGAATTATTAAAACACAACAGCGAAGGTAATTCTGTTGAAACTTCAGGACAAATGGTAACAGTTAGTTATCTAAGCCCGTTTTATGGAGTTACACCTTATAAGGGAGTTACTGAAAACGAAGGGTTTGAGAATAGTCAACAAAGTTATGGATTTTGGGCAGTTCCTCCTGATGTTGATTCTACTGTATTAGTTATTTTTGCTGAAGGCAATAGAGGACAAGGATATTGGATTGGTTGTGTGCAAGACCAATATGCAAATTTTATGGTCCCAGGCAATGCAAGCACAACTTATAATAGAGAAGAAACTGGACAATTACGACCAGTAGGCGAATATAATAAACGATTAGAAGAAGCAACAGGAAACAATCCTACACAATTTAAAAAGCCTGTACATACTGATGCATACGCTGCTCTCCAAAGAGCTGGATTAGAAAATGATTCTATTAGAGGACATACTACAAGTAGTGCTAGGCGTGAAACTCCTAGCATGGTGTTTGGGTGGAATAGTCCGGGCCCTGCAGACTGGAGAGACGGTAAGCCAAGAGTAGCATACGGTGAACAATTTGGACAAACTCAAGTTCCGTTTAACAGATTAGGCGGATCTAGTTTTGTAATGGACGACGGCGATCCAAGTCTTTATAGAACAAGTTCTCCTTCAGAAGGACCTAGTGCATATGCTAGTTTAGACGCAGGCGGAAATCCATTATACCCTGCTAATGACTTGATGCGTTTTAAAACACGATCAGGTCATCAAATTCTTATGCATAACAGTGAAGATTTACTATTAATAAGTCACGGCAATGGCACAATGATTGAAATGACTGCTGGAGGAAAAATTGACATTTATGCTAAAGATAGTGTAAACGTGCATGCAACTACTGACATTAATTTAAAAGCAGATCGAAACATTAATATAGAAGCAGGTAATGCAATTAATATGAAATCAGGAACAAACACTAATTTTGAAAGTGTAGCTGATCTAAATATAAAAGTTGGAGCAAACGGAAAAATTACCACAGGCGGAAAAACTAATATTACTGCTGGCGGAATTTATATGACATCAGACCCAATACATTTTAACGGCCCTGTTGCTGAAGCAGCAACTGGTGCAGCAGCACCTACTAGAGTTCCTAGCGGTGGCGGTTGGATTGGCGCAGAAAATAGAAATCCAGCTGCACATACTCCTGAACAAACTGACAATGTAGAAGGAACAAGTTCTCCTGTAGTTAATACAGCTAACGGAACTACCGCAGTACAAACTCCAGAAGAAGCTGGCGAAGTAGTAGTTGAAGATACTTTTAAACAATGCCCACCTACTGAAGCAGCACCCGCTGCTGAAACAACGTCTGAAAGTAATGCTACAATAGTAACTCCAAATAGTGGCACACAATAAGAGGTAAATACAGTATGAGCACATTAGAGAAAAAACTGTACAGTGAAATTACAATACGTCCTAACGTAAAAGCTGACTATGGTGTTGGCACAAGAACCTATAGGGGATTTAGTACAGTTAATTCCGAAGCTAGTAGTTTTGTATTATATGATATAGAATTAATTAAACAGGACATTATTAATAATTTTCATGTTAGGCAAGGAGAATTACTTAGTAATCCTGAATTTGGAACAATTATATGGGATATAATCTTTGAGCCATTAACAGAGCAGCTTAAGAATGCTATTACTGAGAATGTAACACAAATTATTAATAGCGATCCGCGTGTGCAAGTAGACAGCATATCAATTGACCAATATGATAGTGGCATACAATTGGATGCTACACTGGTATATCTTCCTTATAATATTGCAGAACGTATGCAATTAACATTTGACGAAAACAACGGCTTTACTTCGCAGTAATTAAGTACGTAGTTTTGTAGATTCAATAAATACTATGTATAAAAGAGGAAGCAAAGCATGTCATCAACAGACAGACAAAATAGACTTTTAGTAGCTGAAGATTGGAAACGAATCTATCAGAGCTACCGAAATGCTGATTTTAAGAGTTACGATTTTGATAATTTACGTAGGACGATGATTAATTATCTACGTCAAAACTATCCAGAGGACTTTAACGATTATATTGAGTCAAGTGAATATCTTGCACTTATAGATCTTATTGCATTTTTAGGTCAAAACTTTGCTTTCCGCAACGATTTAAATGCTCGTGAAAACTTCCTCGAACTAGCAGAACGTAGAGAAAGTGTATTACGATTAGCTAGGATGCTTTCTTATAATCCTAAACGTAATCAAGCAGCAAACGGCTTACTTAAAATTGAAAGTGTACAAACTTCGGAAGAAGTGCGAGATTCAAACAATCTTAATTTAGCAAAACAAACTGTTATATGGAACGATCCTAGTAATTCAAATTGGTACGAGCAATTTATAAAAATTATGAATTCTGCTTTGCCTGTAAACAACACATTTGGCAGACCTATTAAAAGTGAAACCGTAAATGGTGTTCCTACACAGCAATATCGCTTTAGTAGTTCTAATTCTGATATTCCTGTTTTTAGCTTTAATAAAGCAATTGACGGAATTACTAATAGATTTGAGATTGTTAGTACTGATATAGTTAATAGTAACATTGAAGAAGAAGCTCCTTTTCCTGGAAACAACTTTGCATTTTTATATAGAGATGACGGCCGAGGATCTGCAAGTTCTAATTCAGGATTCTTTTGTCACTTTAGACAAGGAACATTAGACCAAGGAGCGTTTACTGTTAACAATCCTAGTACAAATCAAGTAGTTGCAATTGATGCAACTAATATTAACAATAGTGATATTTGGCTTTATAAATTAGACAATTATGGCAATGAAGAAGAGTTATGGTCTAAAGTAGATGCAGTTGAGGGCAACAATGTCATCTATAATAGTTTAAGTAAAAGTATTAGAAACATCTATAGTGTATTAACTAGAGCAAATGACAGAGTTAGTTTAATATTTTCAGATGGCGTGTTTGGTACGTTACCGCAAGGACAATTTAGAGCATACTACAGAACAAGTAAAAACAGAAGAATTGTTATTAATCCTGGCGACATGCGCGGCGTTAGTGTACGTGTTCCGTATTTGAGTAAAACTGGAAAACAAGAAACACTTACTATTGTATATCAGTTAAAGTATACTGTTGATAATAGTACAGTAAGTGAAACTAATGCAAGTATCAAAGCAAACGCTCCGGCGACATATTACACTCAGAATAGAATGATTACAGCAGAAGACTATCAAATTGGTCCACTTGGTGTAAGTCAAGAAATTATAAAAGCAAAAAGTGTAAATCGAATTGCAAGTGGAATTAGTAGATATCTTGATCTAAAAGATGCTACTGGAAAATATTCTAAAACAAATTTATTTGGAATTGACGGAATTGTTTATAAAGAATTTTTAACTCCTAAACAAACATTTAGTTTTACGACAAGAACTGATGTTGAAGGAGCAATTGTTAATACAATAGAACCTATATTAAATGACAGAAAAATTAAAAACTATTATCTTAATACGTTTCCATTTTTCCTTCTAGGAGATCTTAATATTTCTTGGAATAATCTTACAACTGATACAAATCAGTCAACAGGTTATTTTACTAATGCTAATAACTTGAGAACTGAATTAGGTACATTTACTGCGAGTACATTAAAATTAGTTAAATCAGATAGCTTAGTTAAATTTGAAGCACCAACAGGAAAATATTTTAATACTAAAAATAACAATGCATTAGTTAGTATTCCGTCAAGTGGAGTTATTCCGTTAAACGGAGTAACATATAAATGGACAAAGGTTATTAGTGTTGTAGATAACGGTACTGTAACAAATGCCGACGGAACTGGTCCTGTTATTTTTAATGATATAATTCCTAGTACTAGTAAACTTATAGAAGTTAGACCTAGGCTAGCAATATCTTTACAAGACCAAGTTAAAACTCAAATTATTGATCAAACATTTGCTTATAAAACGTTTGGACTACGCTTTGATACAAATATAGGCGAATGGCGTGTTATTACAAACAATAACTTAGACATTAGTAGTAACTTTAGTATTGGTAAAACTGGCGATAATACTAGTCAGCAATTAGATGCAAGTTGGTTATTATTATTTGAAACTAACGGCGACAAGTATACTATTACATATCGGGCTAGTCGTTATGTGTTTGAGAGTGATGACGAGATTAGATTCTATTACGATTCAAGTGATAAAATTTATAATAATCAAACCGGTAAAGTTATTAAAGATAAAATTTCTGTATTAAGCATTAATACAAAACCAGACAGTACTGCTTCTTTTACTGAAGACTTTGAGTGGGAAGTAGTAGAAGAATATCGTGATGCAGAAGGCTATGTAAATAGTAAAAAGATACAAGTTAGTTTCTTTGATGAAGACGATGATGGCATAGTTGATGATCCGCAAATATTTGAAGAAATTGTAGACGAAGCATCTGCACCAACTACTAAGTATGTATTTTTACAAAAGCGCACAGCTACAGACGGCGTTGAAGACTTTAACTATGTTCCTCAAGCAACGCACAATATTATTACCCTATTAACTAAGGATAATATTGGAGCATTAAGTCAGTACAATGACGCACAGGTATTTTATTATATTGCTGAAGATATATTTGAAGTATTAAATAAAAATGCCGGCACGTTAACTATTACGCAAGATTATAAAGCAAGAATTGGCCGCGACAATTTAAAATTCCAGTATATACATGCAGCAGATGCAAGTGCAAGAATTGACCCAAGTGTAAGTAATATTATCGACACATACTTATTAACAAGAAGTTATGATATTAGTTATCGTCAGTATTTAGATGGCACAACTGCTACTATGCCGCTAGCTCCTAGTTCAGATCAATTGTACTCAAATTATGGCGCAGAAATTAATAAAATTAAATCATTAAGTGACGAAGTTATATATCATCCGGTTAAGTATAAGATACTATTTGGTGATAAGGCAGAAACTGATTTGCAAGCTAAGTTTAAGATTGTTAAAAACCCAGATTTAGTTTTAAATAACAACGATGTAAAGTCAAGAGTTATTTCAGCAATTAATGAATTTTTTGCATTAGAGAATTGGGAATTTGGAGAAACTTTCTACTTTTCGGAACTTAGTGCATATGTAATGCAGCAATTAGCACCAGACTTAGTTACGTTCGTTGTTGTTCCAAATCAATCTACACAAAGTTTTGGTAGTTTGTTTGAAGTTAAATCAGAAGTAGATCAAATTTTTATTAGTGGAGCAACTGTAGACGATATTGATATCATTGACGCAGTTACCGCATCTAGACTTAAAGCAACTAATGCCGTTGTTACAAGTACAGCATCATCTAACGTAGGTATTCAGAGTATTAGGAGTAGCAATTAATGTCATTTAATGATGATCAACAAGAACCAGCACTACCGGTAAACGGTTCTGGTAAACGTAAAAGCGAAAATCATTTACCACGGTATTATAGAACGCAGGCTAACAAAAAGTTTTTAAATAGCACCCTTGATCAATTAATCCAACCTGGCGTCGTAGAAAAAATTAATGGATATTATGGTAGAAAATCCGCAAAAGCATTTGAACAAAATGACAACTATGTTGGCGATGTTAGTGCGGCAAGAGAAAACTATCAATTTGAACCAGCAACAATAATTAAAGATGATTTAAATAATGTTAGCTTTTTTAAAGATTACAATGACTTTATTAATCAGCTAGACAGTTTTAACAAAGGCGAGAATGATCATAGTGTAGTTAACGCACAAGAATACTATGCCTGGAACCCAAATATTGATTGGGATAAGGTGGCAAACTTTCGTGAGTATTATTGGTTGCCAACAGGTCCTCAATCAGTAGGTGTTGCTGGTAATACTGTTGATGTTGAAAGTACAATTAAAGTTTCTATAGGTGACAATGTTGATAACAATACCTATATGTTCTCTAATGCAGGAACTGTTAATAACCCTACTATTACTTTATATAGAGGAATGACTTATAGATTTGAAGTTGATACTCCAAATCTTCCATTTACTATTAAAACTCAGCGTACTTTAGAAGATGATTTTAATTTAGATTCAAGTTCAATTTTAGTACTTGAAGGAGTAAGTTTACAAAATCTTGAAAAAGGAACAACTACTCTTCAAATAGGCGCAGATGTTCCTGACATAATTTATTATGTTGCTGGAAACGATATTAATGCTGCCGGTACTATCATTGTTAAAGATATAGATGAAGCTACATTTATTGATGTACAATCAGAAGTTATAGGAAAACGTTTTTATAAAACTTCTTCAGGATTCAATCTATCAAACGGTATGAAAGTTTATTTTTCCGGAATGGTAGAACCTGTAGCGTATTCAGAAGGTTATTACTATGTTGAAGGCGTTGGCGATAGTATTCAGTTAATTTCAGAAACTAGCCTAAACGTACCGTCTGCTTTTACTGACGATATTGTATTAGAATTTGACAACGACAATGTTGGCTTTGACAGATTACCGTACGGAAGTGCAATAGGTTACCCTAAAGATAAAGATTACTTTGTTATTAACAGAGCAAGTAAAGACGGAAATTTATGGAGTCGTTATAATAGATGGTTCCATAAAAGTATTATTGAAGAATCAGCAAGAATAAACAATCAGCCAGTTGAAGTTGACCAGGCTCAACGAGCTAAAAGACCAATTATTGAATTTAATGCAGGTTTGAAGTTACATAAATTTGGTACAGAAGCAAAGACAGATGTTGATCTAGTAGACAATTACACAACTGATGCATTTAGCATAATTGAAGGATCTCAAGGTTATAATATAGACGGTATTGATATTGTAGAAGGCATGCGAGTTTTATTCACTGCTGACACTGATCTTCTAGTTAAAAACAAAATCTTTCAGGTAACTTATATTAACTTTGCAAGCGGTAGTGCAACTAATAGACAGATTCATTTAGTAGAAGTTAGCGATAGTACTCCATTAGAAAATGAAGTTATTCTTGTTAAAGACGGCACCTCTTTTAAAGGTAAGCAATTTTATTTTAACGGAACTACCTGGGCATTAACCCAAGATAAAACAAGCACAAATCAACCTCCAGTATTTGATGTGTTTGATAGTTTAAATGTTTCTTATAGTGATACTACAGTATATGAAGCAAATAACTTTACAGGAACAAAAGTATTTTCTTATAAAACCGGCACTGGTGCTGTTGATTCAGAAATTGGAATTGCACTAGCTTATAGAAATATTGCTAATACTGGTGATATTATCTTTGACTTTAATCTGTTGCAAGACACGTTTACTTACACTTTAGATAATGCTATTGTTACTAAAAGTACCGATGTTGGATTTTTAAGATCATACAGTAATAGAGTAACTTACAATACAATTAGTGGCTGGACAAAGGCTGAAACAGATAGTGACCAACCTGTAATTCGTCAATATGTATTTGACAATACGTCAACTGGTTTTGAAATTGACACTTATTTAGATAGCGCATCTTTAACTGATATGTGGTTAAGAGTATATTTAAATAATGATTTACAATTTAAAGATGTTGATTATACAATATCAACGTCTGCAAATAATAATTCAGTTATTAATTTTGTTAACACGCTTACAATAGGCGATGTAATTATTATTAAGACTAAGACAGCAGCACTAAAAAATGATAATGGATTTTATGAAATTCCTATTAACTTAGAAAGAAATCCGCTAAATGAAAATATATCAGATTTTACATTAGGTGAAATAAATGACCATGTTAGTACAATTGTTGAAGGCACTGACGAATTTTTAGGAAAGTTTCCAGGAGTTGGTAATTTAAGAGATATAGGACCGATATCAAAGTACGGAAGACGCTTTGTACAACATAGTGCTCCTTTAAATTTAAGCCTATATCACACTGTTGATAAAGATGCTAATATTGTAAAATCTATTCGATTTGCAAAAAATGAATATGCAAAATTTAAAAGACTTTTTATATCAACTGCTAGTAGTTTAGGATATGACGGAGACGTTAAAACTCACGTAGATAAAATACTTGAAGAAATTAATAAAGACAAAACTAAAAGTATGCCATTCTTCTTTACAGACATGGTAGCACTTGGCGCTACAAAAAAGAATACATATATTGTAGAAGATTCTAACTTTACGTTTTACGGACTAAGTCAAACTTTTTTACTTAGTGAACAAACTCGTAGGGCTGTACACGTTTACCTTAACGAAACGCAGTTAATACACCTTAAGGATTATACATTTAATACTGACGGATTTTGTGTAATAACAGCACCTAAAGCAGTAGATGATGTTATTGAAATCTACGAATATGAAAATACTAACGGTAGTTATATACCTCCTACTCCAACTAAACTTGGATTATTTCCAAAGTACGAGCCAACAGTATTTGTTGATGACACATATCAAACAAACACATTATCGATACAAGGACATGATGGCAGTATCATTGTTGCATATAATGACTACCGTGATGCTCTTATTTTAGAATTAGAAAAGAGAATTTTTAATAACATTAAAGTAGAATACGATACTACACTATTTGATGTCCATGATTTTGTTGGCGGCGAATTTAGAAATACTCAACTTGATAGAACAGAATTAAATAGTCCTATGTTAGGCGACTTTGTAGAATGGAGTAATTTAGTTGAATCTGATTATACATTACACAACTTCTTTGAGCGTACAAATAGATTTACATTCAATTATAAAAATTTACAATCACCGAGTGGAAAGACTGTTCCGGGTTTTTGGCGACAAATATATATAGAAGCATTTGACACAGATCGTCCGCATACACATCCTTGGGAAATGTTAGGATTTACTATTAAGCCAACCTGGTGGGAAGCACAGTATGGCCCAGCACCGTATACTAAAGATAATTTAATTTTATGGCAAGACCTTGAAGGTGGTGTCGTAAGAGAACCTAACAAAAAGTTAGTTACTTTAGAAAAGTATAAGCGCAGCGGATTGACGCAACATATTCCAGTTAACGAAAGTGGTGAGTTATTGCCGCCTATTGATTGCGGATATATTAATAATTATACTTCAGGCGAAATTGACACTAGTTTTGTTTTTGGCGACGGAGCACCGGTGGAGGCTGCTTGGAGACGTAGTTCAGAATATCAATTTAGTTTATTAAGAAGTTTAGTAATTAATAAGCCAAATAAAGTTTTTGCAACAGGGTTTGACAGAATTCGACAAGTGCGAAACATTGCAAACGAAATAGTTTATTCAGCTACTAACAAGCGAATTAAATTAAGTGATATAGTATTTCCAAATACTTCAGTAGATACTACACAGGTATATACATCAGGTCTTATAAATTATGTATTTAATTATATGACATCAGATGTATTAACGTCTTACAATGCATATAAATCAAATATTAAATCTATTAAAAATCAGCTAGGATTTAAAATTGCAGGATTTACAGATAAGGATAAATTTAGGTTAATATTAGATAGTCGCACTCCTTTAAACGAAGGCAATGTTTTTGTTCCGAATGAAAATTATCAAGTTATTTTAAACACAAGTTCACCTATTGAAACTATAAGTTATAGTGGTGTAATTATTGAACGTAGAGAAGACGGCTATGTTATTAAAGGATACGATAAAGAAGATACTACTTTTAGATTTCATAGAGCTGTGTCAACGCAAAAAGATCCAAGTATAAACATAGGCGGAATAAGCGAGCCTTTCTTAAACTGGGATTCAGCAAAACAATACGTTGCAGGTTCAAATATTGAATACCAGGGAGCATATTATAGAGTAAAGTCTAACTTTATAAGTAGCACAGACTTTGATACAACTAATCTTTCTAAACTTTCATCACTACCGTTAATTGGCGGCAGAGATGCATTTTTACGTAAATCGTTTGTTGAGATTGAAGACAACATAAAATACGGCACTTTAATACCAACAGTGCAAGGTGTTGTTGATTTTCTATTAGGTTACGGAAATTGGTTAGAATCAAAAGGATTTGTATTTGATTATTACGACGGCGAAAGTAGTGCAGTATTAAATTGGCGACACAGTGTTAATGAATTCCTATTTTGGACAACACAAAATTGGGCAGCCGGAAGTGTTATAACACTTTCGCCAGGAGCATCTCAGCTTAAATTTGTCTCACAATCTAGTGTAGTTGATAATGTGTTTGATCCGTTTTATGGATATTCGTTAATTAAATCTGATGGTAAAAAACTTATTGAAGAGTTTGCAAGTCTAGGAAGACAGCCAAATGAGTTTATATTAAGACCTAAGTCAACAGCAGATGGCATATTTGGTATTAGACTACCACTAGTTCAAAAAGAACATGTAGTATTAATAGATAATAAAACTGTATTTGGCGATGTAATATATGACTTACAACCAGGATACAGACAAGAACGAATTAAAGTTTTAGGATACAGAACAGGTGAATGGGATGGCAGTTTAAATATTCCTGGATTTATATACGATGATGTTATTATCGAAGAATGGGAATCTTGGAAAGATTATACTATTGGCCAGGTTGTAAAATATAAAGAATTCTATTATAGTGCAGCTAATAAAATTCCTGGAGAAACTACATTTACTTCTTCTAACTGGAATAGATTAACTGACAAACCCGAATCAGGACTGTATGCAAACTTTGAATATAAGACAAATCAATTTGCAGATTTTTACGATCTAGATAGCGACAACTTTGACACCGAACAGCAGCGCCTTGCGCAGCATTTAATTGGATATCAAAAGCGCACTTATCTTGAAAACATTATCAATGATAGTGTAAGTCAGTATAAATTTTATCAAGGATATATTGCAGATAAAGGTACATCAAATGCTCTTACAAAATTATTTGATGTATTAAGCTCAGATGGTAAAGATAGTCTTGAGTTTTACGAAGAATGGGCAATTAAAGATGGCCAGTACGGAGCATCAGATGGATTTAACGAAGTTGAATTTAAATTAGATGAAAGTAAATTTAGACTAAGTCCCCAACCTATTGAACTTGTTAATAGTATAACTGGCAATGAAACTGATTTAACTTATCGTATACTACCTTATGAAGTATATTTAAAAGACTCTACCTACAACCATGCTAGTGCATTTCCAGAAAAGACAATAACTGATACCTATGTTAAAAATGCAGGGTATGTTAATCAACAAGACGTTACTGGTATTACACGAAATTATACTGATATTGTAGAATTTAGTTATGCTCAAGTTAAACAGGGAGCGTACATTTGGACAGGTACTGATAACAGAACCTGGAATGTTTACCAACATGTGCTAACAAGTTATACTATTGAATCTATTAGTAAAGGAAACGGTACTGAGTTTACAATTACTGTTGATGCAACACCTGCAGATATTGCTGCTAATGATATAATTGGCTTTGGTGACGTTTACAAATACAATGCTGTTGGAAACTCAGATAGTTCAGCAAACGCATCCTATGAAAACTATGAGTTAGAAGGATTCTTTAAAGTAAAGTCTATTTCTAATAATGTAATAACATTGTTAAGTAACAGCACTAATTCTGCTATCGACGGCGTTAGAGGGACACTTACTAAGTTTAGATCAGTTAGAGCAAGCAACGCACTTGCAGCAAATGCAATTTTGCAAGCTGGCACAGAAAAAGATGAATTAGTTTGGATAGATGATAACGGATCAGGTTCTTGGAATGTTCTAAAGAATAATCAGCCTTATACTTCTCAACAAAAACTGTCAAATACAACAGCATCAAGTGATAACTATGGTACTGCAATTAGTGCAAATGATAGGAATACTACATTATTAGTTGGCGCACCAGACTATGCTGATGGCAGAGTCTTTGTTTATAATAGACCTGCTAGTAGTACTAACTTCACACAAACACAAATTATTAATCCAGTTAAGTTTGGTGACGACGGCGAAAGATTTGGAGCAAGTGTAGCAATTAGCCCCGACGGCGAGTATGCTATGATAGGTTCGCCTAACGCTTCAAACGTTAAATCAAAATACGCAGGATCGTTTGTTGCAGCAACAGATTATAATAAAGGCTCAATTGTTTCTAAAGATCAAAGTTTGTGGCAGTCATTAATTACTATACAAGGTCAAGAAGCTAACATTGAATTTTCTAGTTTTGCAAGCACAGTTGCGGCAGTTGAAACATTAGGAATAGACACAGATACTACATTGCAAGCACCTGCATTATTGGTCGGAAATTACGCAATTGATGCTACTACTGGAAATTATGCATTTCCAGGTACTCCTACTACCCACATTCTTGTTAGAGTACCATTAACAATGTACGAAGGAAGCGGAGTTGACGATCAAGTTAGGTTATCGTGGAATACTAAAACTTATGCTAATCAAGACTTGTCAACCCTTGCAGCACGACAGCCATTTAACGGAGACTATCCTTTAATAACTGCTGATTACTTAGAAGCATTAGACCGGACTATAAAGCATAAAGTAGATGTAATTTTATATATTAATGCTGCTACTACTGTACCGCAAGTTGGTGAATTAATAGAAACTAATGTTGCTAATGGAATAGTTACGTATGTGTTTTCAGATGCATCAGAAACAGTAATATACTTAAAAAATACAAATGGAACATTTAACAATACAGATAGTGTGTTTAAATCAAACGGCGACTTTATTGGCGAATACCTAAAACAGGCCCCTGTTGATAGTTTAGATACTTCAACTGTGTGGGGCGGATATTGGTTTATAGAAACTAGTGGGTATACACCTACTACTGTAACTAACGCTAGTGATGAAGGTAAAGCACTAGTAATTTATGATGTTATTACTGATAGTAGTGATACTGGTAGATTCTTTTACAACAGTTTAGAGTTTACAGCAAATGTAACAAGCAGTCAAAATACAATTGGAAGTTTAATTCAAACTCTTAGTTTCACAGGTTCACCAGGACCTGCAAACGTTAGTGGTGACTTTAAATCTAATCTCTTTGTTGTAAGAGCACCAAAACAGGTTACGGATAATTTCTCAGCAGGCCAAACTATTGATCTTTATGTTAATCAATTAGCAAGATATAGCACACAATTTGTAAAAGATTTAACTTCTATTGGATTGTCAGCTGACGTTACTAACAAATCACATGTAATTAACGATGTGTGGGATGGTTATATTAACTATGTAAACACTAAAAACTTAGTCGGAAACGCAATTGAGCCTAAAATCGGTACAATTGTAAGAGATAAATCTAAAGGAGGAACAGCAGAAGTTGCGTTCTACCAACGTAATAGTAATGACGTAACAATCTATGTTAAAAACGTTACTGGTACTTGGTCACTTGGTGACGATTTTGCACAAAACGCTGAAATTGAATTTATTGGCGTACCTTCAGATCCTGATCCAATATATCAAGTAGATCGTACTATGGGACAAATACAAAGTACCGGATTAGGATATGATTCTGCAAACATTGGCGGATTGCTTGTTCTTGAAGCACCAACACTGATTGATGTTCCTGTAAGTGATACACTTATTGACGTTGAGTGCTGGATCTATAATAGCGGAACAGTACAAGGTATTCCTAGAGCTGCAAATGCTCCGACTCCTATTAATAATGACTGGATGCAAATTTACAAGATTCCAGTAGATGCAACTGGCACTGCTAGTGGGTTAACAAATGAAGGAACATATTCTTTATATAAAAAAGCTCGTCCAGGAACGTATGACTTAGTAGGTACATATACTGTACCAGAAAAAGCAGCTAACTTCTTTTTAGGTAGCGAAATACAAATTACTAAATTTAATGATATATACAGAGCGTTTATTCATGCCAAGGGAGAAGAAACTTCGTCTAATCCAGGTAGAATTTATATGGTCAAAGACGGCACAGAAAATGGCAACACTTATGATTGGGAATATGCTAAGAATAAGAAGTTTAAAGGAGCATTTAGTGAGTCGTTAAGTTATTTTACTGGTGATATTGTATATCGTGATACGTTAACTGGAACATTGTATACTGCATTAACTAATATAGCAGCAGGTACATTTAATGTATCTGATTGGACGTCAACTGATGATGTTATTGACTATGTTGGCTATATTCCAAATAATACTGGACTAAGTGTATTCAATGATAGTTCGGTAATTTCAACAGTATTAGATCAAACAGATATGTATGCATTTGGTACGTCTTATGATGTTTCTAAAAATGGCGATGTGTTTATCACTTCGGCATTATACGAAAATTCACAGCCTAATAGAGTAGTTATATACCGTTCAAATAACGGACATTTTGAAAGACGTCAAGAAATACTTGCACCAACAAATACCACAGGGTTTGGACAAAGCATATCAATTAGTGATGACGGTATGTTAATTGCAATTGGTGCACCGTATGACGATGATATCCAACTTGATCAAGGACTTGTTTATATCTACAAGCAAGTAAACGGAACATTTGCGTTACAGCAAACTTTAAATAGTCCAAATAACGAACGTGCAGAAATGTTTGGCTGGAGCTTACAATTTGATGGCGGAAATCTTGCCATAACAGCTAGAAATGCCGACTCTTATACTTCAACGATATTAGACGCTAATACTACTACACTTGATAAAGGATTTACTGGATTTAAAACGGTTAATGAAAATAGCGGAGTTGTATACTTGTATGAAAATTATAATAATACAATGCTATTTGGTCAAACACTACAAGTTGCAGATATAGGAGTTAATTACTTTGGTAGAAATATCCATACAAAAAATAATCATGTATATGTAGGTTTACCAAATTTAACAGAACTAACTGTAAAAGGCCAATTACTTGACTTCCGTAAGCCTGAAAATACTGATATTTGGAGTATTCATAGTGCGTCAAAAACAGCAGTAGACATTGATAAAATTAAGAAATTATTTTTGTATGACACTGCAACAAAAGAATTAGTAACTTACTTAGATTACATTGATCCTTTACAAGGAAAGGTGTCAGGCGAAGCAGAACAAAATATTAGATTTAAAACATATTATGATCCGGCTACTTACACTAATACTGATGCTAGTGTATCAACAGTAGTAGTTGATGCAACTAACGGTTGGGGAGTAGAACATGTAGGCGAAGTATGGTGGAATTTAACTAACGCTAAGTTTATTAATCCTTACCAAGGTTCGGTAATTTATAGTACACAAAATTGGAATAAACTATTCCAAGGAAATAGCATAGATGTATATGAGTGGGTAGAATCTAGTATAATTCCTAGCAAATGGGATTTATTAGCAGATACTAACGAAGGATTTCCTAAAGGTTACAGCGGAACAAGTGTATACGGCGATGCAGTGTACTCTACAAAATCTGTATTTGACAGTGTTGCACAAAACTTTAAAACAAAATATTATTTTTGGGTTACTAACAAGAAAACAGTTCCGCAGGTTGAATTTAGAAATTTAACTATATCTGATATTAAAGCATATATCCAAGATCCGCAAAGTGCAGGCCTACGTTTTGCTGCATTAGTTAGTCCAACTCAATTTGTACTTTATAACTGTGACGATTTGATTAAAGATAGTGATGTTGCATTAAGTGTGCAGTACTGGACTATTGAAAACCAAGAACAAAACATACATAATCAATATCAGATTATATCCGATGGTTTAGAAACTAGTTTACCAAAAGCAGATATAACTAAAAAATGGTTTGATAGTTTAATCGGGTATGATGCACAACGTCGATTAGTACCAGATCCTGCACTAAGTGCAAAGTATAAGTATGGATCGTTAAATTCTCCAAGACAGAGTTGGTTTGTAAATAGAGTCGAAGCTCTTAAACAATTTATTGAAAGAACTAACAGTGTATTAGCAAAGAATTTAATTATTGATGATAAAGATATTACACCGTTGTTTTTAAATGAAGTTGCTCCGTCTGCTGAAGAAAAGATTTACGACACAACTGTAGAAACTCTTGCAGACTTAGAATTTATTGGAGTTTCAAAAGCTACAAGAGCTAATATAACACCAATAGTTGAAGATGGTAAAATTATTCGAGTAGTTATTAATGATGCAGGACGAGGATATCGTGTTGCTCCGACAGTTACTGTTACCGGTAACGGTTCAGATGCAGTCATTGAATTAGGAATTAATACAGTTGGCCAAATTACTAGTGCTACTGTAGTAGAACAAGGCACTAATTATGATAGTGCAACATTGTTAACTGTTCGTAGATTTACAGTATTAGTTAAGAGTGACAGTTCTATCCAAGGAAAATGGTCATTATATGAGCGTGTACAAGATACTATAGGATATTGGAACAGAATTAAAAGTCAGTCTTACGATACGTCACTTTACTGGAATTACATTGATTGGTATGCCACAGGATATAACGATTTAATTAGTATAGATTACTTAATAGATAATTCATATGAATTAACAAGTTTAGGTAATAGTACAGGTAGTATTGTTAAGATATCAAACATTGGCACAGGCGGATGGTTATTGCTTGAAAAGATAGCTAACCAAGATACATCAGATTATACTGTAAATTATAAAACTGTAGGTAGACAAAACGGTACTATTGAATTTAAAGATTCACTATACAATTCTGCTTCGTCAAGTGTAGGTTTTGATACTATTAGTTTTGATACTAAAATTTATGACGGTGAGCCGATAGACGAATTAACAATTATATTAGCTGCAATTAAAGATAACTTATTAATTGACGAATTACAAATTGAATTTAATCAGCTATTCTTTGCTGGTTTGCGATATGTATTTTCAGAACAACCTTATGTTGACTGGGCGTTTAAGACTAGCTTCATTAAAGCAAAGCATAATGTAGGATCACTAAGAAAAGATATTACATTTAATAATGACAATCTGCCTAGTTACGAAGCATATGTAAAAGAAGTTAAGCCGTTTGCAACAAAAATTAGAGAATATTTAAGTGCATACGAAGGTCTTGATAATACAAATACTGTAGTGACTGATTTTGATTTACCTCCTAGCTACAAAGCTTCACAAGGTAAAATAGTACCAGAATCAATTACAATTTTAGATAACACATTAATTGGTGTTGATGCAGATATTGAAACATATCCAAATAAGAATTGGGTAGATAATAATTCTTATAAAATTGTTTCTGTTAATGTTGTTAACAATGGTGCAGGATATTTAAGTACTCCACAGTTAATTCTAACAGGCGGCGGCGGATCCGGCGCTGAACTTAAAGCATACTTAGGTCGCGACGGAAGAATTACTTCAGTAGATGTAGTTAATCCAGGCACAGGCTATTATAGTTCACCGACAGTTACAATAAATGGCAATTTGCGTGATAACGGAACTCCTGCAACTCTTAGTGTACAAATAGGAGACAATCCTGTTCGAGGAATTAAAACTGCTGTTAAGTTTGACAGAACAACAAGCGAATATTTACATACTGTATTAGCCCAGACACAAAATTTTGTAGGATCCGGCAGTAAGCTTAATTATACACTTACATGGCCAATGGATTTAACCAACACTAATGTAACTGTTACTGTTGATAACATTGAATTATTAACTAGTGAATACAACTATACTAATATACTTGATGTAACTAAAGGATATGATAGATATTTTGGACAAATTACTTTTACTCAAGCACCTGCTGTAGATGCAGTTATTGAGATTGTTTATAAAAAAGCAGTAGAAATGTTGCACGCTCAAGATAGAATTAATAATTATTATCAATCAGTGCCCGGCCAGTTTGGAGCAGATCTTTCACAGTTAATGACTGGTGTAGATTATGGCGGAGTTGAAGTTAAAAGCTTTGGATTTGGCGGAGCTGGTGGCTGGGACGGCGATGAATGGTATTCAGATACTTGGGATACGTCTTATGACACTACATTTGAAGATGAAACGTTTGTTATGGCAGACGATAGTACAACGGCGTATAATTTTGTTACTCCTCTTGAAGTAGGAACAATCTATAATGTTTATAAAAATGGCGTAAGAATTGACGATCCTAGCTTTGGATTAGCAGGACAAACTAATACTAATGCACTTATTACTAGTATTACCGGCGCTGGCCAAACAAGTTGGATTCGTAGCGATGACGGAATAATTGCTAATAACGTGCTTACTTTTGATGAAGATGCAGTTACTTTTGCCACAGATGATGTTGTTATTATTAGAAAATCATCCAGCGACGGAACGTTTGATATTGATCCAGAAGGTTACGACACAATCCTAACTGGCGGCAACTTAAACTATACAACAGCAACCGGCTTAAACGCAGCAGATATTACTATTGACGGTGATGGATTTGTAACACAAACTACAAGTGCTGGACCAGAAGAACTTGTTCCTGGACAACTACTCGACACTGTTGATATTACAGTATACGAAAGACCTAAAGGTGGATCTAGTCCGATTACTTCAAGAGTTTACATCGGCGACGGTACTACTAAAACTTTTGATATAGGTACAGCACCAATACTTGCTGAAAGCTTATTTGTTAAAGTTGGATTTGACATTAAAGCAGCAAGTGCATACACAATAAACTATGCAGCAAACTCTGTTACATTAACTACTGCTCCAAGTGTAAATGAAAAAATTAACATAACAACACTAGGTGTAAGTGGCACAAATGTATTAGATATTGACCAATTTGTTGCAGACGGAAGTACTGCTGAATTTTTAACTAACGTTCGTTGGAGTAACAACTTATCTTATTATATTACAATTGACGGAGTTAAGGTTGAAAATGTAATTTATCAATCCGATGCATCATACGAAGTTCCAAATAATGTAATAATTAGACTTGCATCAGCACCTGCGATTGGAAGCGTAATTAGATTTGCATTTTTTGAAAATAGCATTACAGATGTTCAAAACTTTAGTGAAGTGTTAATAGATAACTTTGTTGCAGATGGAAGCACTACTAGCTTTACACTAAGTCAAACTCCGTTTACTCAACAAGTAGAATCTTGGTTTGCTATTGTAAAAGTTAATAATAAAATACTAAATGCAGGCTATAATAAAAAGTTTACTTGTACAGCAGCCAAATTAGAATATCAATTAGACGAATGGCAGCTTCCTGCAGGATCAGTTAGTGCTGGTCAAATCAAAGTGTTCTTAAAAGGAATAGAACTAGCATACATCGACGAGTGGTCGTTTATAGGTTCAGCAACTTCGGGTGTACAAAACGGTGCATTAATTAGGTTAACTAATAACGTTCTTCAACAAGATGGTGACATTTTACATGTTTACATTTTAAGTGATGGTGAATACCGCTTTGGCACATTTAATAATACTGAATTTACAGCTACACCTGGAGTACTTCATATAGACGGTGCTTATAATCCTGATGATACTATAACTGTATATCAGTTTAGTAACCATGATAGTCAAGGATTTGAAAGACTGCAATATGACGTAATTGATAGATTTAATGTTACAGCAGGCAACGATGGTAGTACAATATCTGCAGAAGATGCAACATATCCTGAAGAATGGTATACTATACAGCATTTGCGTAACGGCTTAATTGAATTGAGAGCAGAAGCAATTGATGCACAGTACGTTTGGGTATCTATTAACGGTGACTTATTAACTCCTAATGTACACTATTATATTACTGATAATAAGCAATATGTCAAGATTGATGCAACCATTAATGATAATGACACAATAGAAGTTATACAATTTTCTAATCCAATTACAACTAATAGATTTGGTTGGAGACAGTTTAAAGATATGTTAAACCGTACACACTATAAGCGGTTAGACGGCAGTAAAAATATTACTCTTGCACAAGAGTTAAACTGGTATGACAATGAAATAGTATTAATTAATGCTGATAGCTTACCGACCCCAACGCCAAATTCTAAAATACCTAGTGTGCTCTTTATTGAAAGCGAGCGCATTGAATACTTTATTAAAGATGGTAACAGTATAAAGCAACTTCGTCGAGGAACACTAGGTACTGGAGTTAAAACAACGTATGATGCTGGTACAGAACTATACAACCAAAGTGTTGATGCTACAGTTCCGTATAAAGATGAAACGCTAACAACGCAATTTATAGCAGACGGTACAACTGCAACTTACGAACTTGATTTTATACCTAACAGTGTAAATGAATTTGAAGTATTTGTAGCAGGAAAACGTTTGCGTAAAAATGCTATTAGTGTATACACTATGCCAAATCCAACAGCGCAAGACAGTAGTGAAGGAGATACAACACTTGAAGCAGAGTTTAGTATTAATAGTGCTTCATTAACACTTCTAAATGCTCCTTTAGAAAATCAAAAGGTGATAATTATTAGAAGACAAGGTAAACTCTGGAATAATCCAGGTACTGCATTAGCAAACGCTGATACAGACATTTCAAGATTCTTGCGTGCCACGTCTCCGGACGCACCGCGATAAATACAGTATAGGAAAATCAAATGACAGACAACATAAATGAAAAAAGCGGTATACTAATGCAGGGTCATATTAAAATATTTGAACCTGAGACAGGCAATGTTCTTATCGATAAGAGGAATGCAATTCATTATGAAAACATGAGTATTTCATTAGCTGAAAGTATAGGTAATGGCGGTACTGGTTGGATTTATGAAATGGGGTTTGGTAACGGAGGCACAAGTGTTGACCCAACAGGTATTATTACATACCTAACTCCAAACAGCACAGGCACAAATGCTAGTTTATATAACGAAACATTTACAAAAGTAGTTGATGACAGATCGATTAATAACTTAGATCCTGCAAGAAATAAAATTGAAACTCGGCATGTAAGTGGTACAAATTATACTGATGTATTAATTAGTTGCTTACTTGATTACGGTGAACCAAGTGGCCAAGACGCATTTGATACAGCAACAGATAGTGATAGTTTGTATGTATTTGATGAATTAGGTCTAAAGGCTTATTCAGCTAACGGTACTGGACGTCTACTAACACATGTTATTTTCCACCCTGTGCAGAAAAGTTTAAACAGATTAGTACAAATTGATTATACGGTTAGAATACAAAGTTTAACTGGATTTAACGAGGGATAATTAAATGGCATATACAATACAATATACTGATAGTGCTAATAAAGACGATCTTATCGTTGAAGATGGTACTATTAACACTGAAACTAGTTTAAGTTTACCGGGCAAAAACTCTACTGGTTACGGGCAAATCATAGCAGAAGACTTACTGCACTTGCTAGAAAATTTTGCAAGTGCAACTGAGCCATCTACTCCGGTTGAAGGGCAGTTATGGTATAATAATAATACCAACCAACTATTAATATATGATAGCACGTTATGGGTACCATCCGGTGGTTTAAGAAAAAGTATAACACAGCCTGATCCAAATCAAGCATTAGAAGGCGACCTTTGGGTTGACACTGATAACCAACAGTTGTATTTGTTTTCAGGATCTACATGGGTATTAGTTGGTCCGTCGTTTAGTCAAGGATTAACTACTGGAGCAACACCTACTACAATTACTGGTCAAGATAATTTAGAGTACACAGTAATTGAAGTACAGGTTAAAGCGCAAGTAGTTGCAATTATTGCATTTGACCAGTTTACTCCTAAAGCGACTATTCCAGGCTTCGCTGCAACTGTTATTAAACCAGGGTTTAACTTAGCAAATAGAGATACAGATGCCGACGGCATTAACGATGTTAAGTTTCACGGCGTAGCTGAAAAAGCAGAAAGTTTAATTATTAGTAACTTAGCAATTCCAGCTGCTAACTTTTTAAGAGGCGATGCTACTTCTACAACAACCTTTCCAGTAAATGTTCAAAACAATACTGGTATTGCATATGGCATTAATGCAGAGCTAAATATTGGGGTTGAAGGCAGCGCAGGAGTGTTGCAACACAATATTGAAGGATCAAACATTGATGTAAGAGTAAGAAATGCTGGTGCAAGTAAAACAGTATTACGTGTTGATTCTAGTTTAAGAGTAGGAATTAATAATGTAGCCCCTGATGAAGCTCTTGATATTACTGGTAATGTTTTATCTAGCGGCACAATTAAAACTAACAGTACTGTACAAAGTACTAATATTAGTGACGGTTCTTTAATTGTTAAAGGCGGCGCAGGCATTGCTAAAAATTTAAATGTAGGCGAAAATGCACTAATACAAAAAACATTAACATTAGGAAACACAAATCTTGCTGTAGACACAAATGATAGTGACGTATTACTTCCAGACTCAAATAATACTAGAGATATTGGTAGAGATACATTACGGTTTCGCAGGATGTATGCAACTACATTTATTGGAAACGTAGAAGGCACTGTTAGCGGTAACGTATCAGGTAAATCAAATAGCTCAGACAAACTTACAAGTGCAACTACCTTCCGTTTACAAGGTGATGTTGAAACAGTAGAGCAAAGTTTTGATGGACAAACAGGCGGCGGTCTAAAAACATTTGATCTTACTGTTAAAAATAGTATTATATCTTCAAGAACATCAGTTGATGCTTCTGAAGGCGCTGATGAATTTCTTATTAATAGATCTACAGGGTTAGCAAAAATTAATCGTTCAACATTATTTTCTTCCATTGCAGGACTTTCTCCTGTAGGATCTATAATGCCATTTGCTGGAGCAACAGAACCAGCAGGGTGGAAATTTTGTAATGGACAAGAATTAGGACAATCATTATATGCAACTTTATATGCTCTTGTAGGTTACACTTATGGGCCTGACATCGAAACAACTGATGGATTTTTTAAAGTTCCAGACTTACGAGGCAGATTTGCATTAGGTAATTTAGCAATGGGATCGATCCCAGCTGTAAGTTCACCTGATACTAGATCTAGAGATGCTAACGCACAAATCTTAGGAGCAGTTGATGGTGACGATGCAGTCTTAATTGATCCTAGTAACTTACCAGAACACGAACATGATATGAAAGATCCAACTGGTAGACAATTCTTTGGAATGCGCGATGCTGTTGGTGCTGGTGATAAACCTGACGGAGTATCTGATTCTGTTATTAATTCCGGCGCAGTAAATTCAACAGAACGGTTGTCTAACACAGGCGGCATTAGAACAGATATTATTGGTTCAGAAATTTCAACGCTTGGAAATGCATTAAATGTTATGAATCCTTATCAAACAATTAATTACATCATCTATACAGGAATAACAGGAACATGAGCTACAGAATAAACAAAACCAATGGAGATTTATTAGTTGATCTAGTAGATGGAGTAATAGATACAAGTTCGTCTGATATTACACTTGTAGGTAAAAATTACAAAGGGTTCGGCGAAGCATTTAATGAAAATTTTGTTGCATTGTTAGAAAATTTTGCAAGCTCAAGCGCACCGAGTAATCCTTTAAAAGGACAGATATGGTATGACTTAGGTGATAATCGACTTAAACTGTATGACGGAACATCATTTAGAACTGCCGGAGGGCCAATTGTAAGTTCGACACAGCCGAGTAATTTAGTTACAGGCGATCTTTGGATAGACAATAATCAAAATAAACTTTATATGTGGGACGGCGCAGATTTAACGTTAGTTGGACCTACATACACTGCCGGGCAAGGCAAAACAGGTTACGAAGCAGTAACAATGGTTGATACCGGAAATCAATCACGTACTATTTTAGCATTGTACATTGGTGGAGTGCTTGCAGGTATACAAAGTAGACAAGAATTTACACCAAGTAGTTCATATGCGCTTGCTCCTTATGCAGTAGGAAGAGTTATTAAAATTGGATTTAATCCTGTTGTAGTAGCTGATTATAAATTTAATGGCATTGCAACTTCTGCAGAAAGTTTAGCAGATAATCAAGGAAATACTTATTCTAATACAGACTTTGTTAGCACAAACGAACGAGATGTTAGTAACGTAGTTGTGCCACAGTCGATGTTAGGTGCATTGTTTGTTAAAGGCACTAATGGTGTTAAAGTAGGCATAGGTGATACTGAATATGCACATTTTAAAACATTAACAGGTGATACTACTTCTGTTATAGAAACACAGCAAAACAACTTTGACCTAGCATTAAGAGTTAAGCAAGGCAGTGATTATGTAAATGCTGTAAAAATTGATACAAGTGCAAGCTCAGTAGGTATTTTTAATAATAGTCCTAGTTACAATCTTGATGTTACTGGTACAGGTCGATATACCGGAGATCTTACAGTTGACGGAAGTCTTCTTGTAAAAGGTGATACTAGTTATTTTAACGTAGCTACTATGCGGGTTGAAGATCCTAACATTGAATTAGGGTTATTAGATGATAGCACTGAAGGTGATGATACTAATGCCGACGGCGGTGGTATAACACTGCGTTCGAGTAATGGTAGTAAGGATATTAGCTGGGTACAATCAACAGGTAACTGGACATTTAATCAAAATGTTGATTTGGGCATTAGTAAAGAATATAGAATTGAAAATGTTCAAGTATTAAGTAAAACAAAATTAGGCGATACTGTTACACAAGCTAACGGTATTACGTCAATAGGCACTCTTGCATCGTTAACTGTTACTAATGATATAAATTTATCAGGTAATATTGTAAATGCAGGGCCAATGAGTATTACTACAGGCGGCACTATTACACTTAATAATGCAAAAGTTACAGGATTGGCTACTCCGGCAGCAGCATCTGATGCAGTCACAAAAGCTTATTCTGATAATATTGTGGCTACAATACCTACAAGTTTTAGTTTAGATATTACAGCATTTGCTGATCCAAATGCAGCCGGTGCAGGCAACGGTCCGATCAATGATGTAAAGAATGTGTTAGATGATATTTCACCTGTTGGCGTAGTAAATAATGGAGCAACTGCTAAAATACATTGCGTATCGTATGCTAACTCTACAGTTACAGGAATTGCAGTAAGTATTACTACTGATCCAGATACTAGCGGAACACTAACTAAATCAACAATTGCAGTAGATAGTGCGGCTACACAAAACGAAACTGTAGTACAGGATATTGTAGCATCTAACGCAACGTCGGGTACTTTTACACCGTCACCGAATAGATATACAATGTCATTCGAAGTGCAAGCAGGTGTGTGGGCACATACCAATACAAGCAATTACAGTTAATGCGATAAATACAATTGTACAAGGGGTTTAAATAAAACATGGCATACACTATTAATAGATACAGCAACGCAACACTAACAGTTGTTGAGGACGGTACAATTGATCAAACTACCGACCTAAAACTTGTCGGTAAGAATTACGCAGGATACGGCGAAATACAAAACGAAAATATGGTATTTTTGCTAGAAAACTTTAGTGGTGCAAATCCTCCACCTAAAGCTATCAGCGGACAAATTTGGTTTGACACTGGAAATTCTAAATTAAAATTTTATGACGGCACACAATGGCGGACAACAGGTGGTGCTGAAATTGCAGCAACACAGCCAGCAGGATTGTCCCAGGGTGATTTTTGGTGGGATACTGGCAACGAGCAATTGTATGCATACAACGGAACTGATTTCGTACTTGTTGGACCTCAAGATGCAGGCGAAGGCATTACCCAGATGCAAAGTCGCAGTGTTAGAGATACTGAGAGCTTAACAAAAAGTGTAATTACTGCTACTGTAAACGATGAAGTTATATTTGTAATCAGTGCCCATGTCGGAAGCGGAGCCGGGTTTACTATTGATAGTTCAGATGCAGAAAATGCTATTTCAGGATTTGATGTAATAAGACCGGGTATTACTTTAAAGAACACAACTAATGCTACTGGCGGAGTAACTAATACTGATCATCAGTTCCATGGCACTGCATCAAACGCTTTAAAACTTAACGGGGTTGCTGCATCTAACTATGTTACTACTCAATCTGGCGTCCCTACAGTGTTTACTCAGCTTACTAACTTTCAAACAGATGCAGGTATTGCTATTGGAGCAGGTCTTGATCTAAAATTATATATTGAGAATGATAACGAAGGCGTTATTGCTAACGAAGTTGGGTCTGTAGTTAAATTAAGAGCTAACGATAGCGGCACAAATAAAAACATCCTACAACTGCAACCAGGCAGTGTACTACCTGGAAGAAATATTGCTAATACCGGAGTTGAAAGTATTACTTTAGGAGCAAGCGGTAGTGAATTTACAAACATACATGCTACAACATTTACAGGAACTGCAACATTAGCAGGCGCTCTTGTTGTAGGCGGAACTGCACGGGCTGGATATGTTGGATCAGCAGGAGCTGCTACTCCAAACACAGTAGCGGTTAGAGACGGTAGCGGCAACTTAAATGCAGTACTATTCCAAGGAACTGCAACTAGCGCACGTTATGCTGACCTTGCAGAAAAATACACAACGGCAGAAGAATTACCAGCAGGCACAGCAGTTGCAGTGTCGTACGGTGATGATGCAGAAGTAGAACCAGCAAATGCAAGCAAACATTGTATTGGTGTTGTTTCAACTAACCCTGCATTTTTAATGAATAGTGAAATTGACGGCCAGTATATTGGTCTTAAAGGACGTCTTCCAGTAAGAGTTTCGGGTGTTGTTAAAAAAGGTCAAGCAATATATGCTTGGGACAATGGTGTTTGTTCAACACTTGCAACAACAGCACTAGTTGGAGTTGCACTTGAATCAAGTACTGACGAAAACGAAAAACTTATTGAGTGTGTTCTAAAAGTATAAATATACATAGTTAATTAGGAGCAGTAAGTATGGCTAAGGCAGTCGGTGATAAAGTAACAGAATTAGATTACAACACTTTACAAAGTGGAATTAATGTAATTATGGGTACACCTGCAGGAACAACAGAGACTAATGCAACAGGATATAATCAATCTTTAGCAAGTGCTCAAGTTAGTGTAGGTAATAGTGTAACAGAAGCACAGTGGGATAACCTGCGTGGTGATATTACTAAAGCATACACACACCAATTTGGTTCAGGCCCTACTATAACAGATGTCGGAACCGATAGCAATGTTACAGCAACAGTACACAATCAATACGAAACTTTAGTTGCTACAGTAAGTAGCGATCCTAATAGATATACTGTAGGCGCTGCACAGTTTAGTACTGTAGCAGGTATTACTGGTACTAAGGCAGCAGGATGGAATGGCACAGAAACACATATGGTTAACGTAACGTTTACTAATGCTAACCATCGAAAGTCTTTTTTTAATGCTGGCGGCCAAATAAGAATTTATGTTAGTAATGATAAAGCTTCTCCTGATGCTAAGACTCAAGACTGGCAACACATTTTAAATGACGGCGGCCAGATGTTTTTTAATTACAAAGAGTCTGCTAGAGTAGCAGGAACTGGTAGCGCAGCCTATTATGGCGCAGGAAGTACTAATGGTAACTACAATCTTACTGATGGTGCCGCTGCCTATACTACAATTTGGACAGCATCAGGTGCGAATCCGTACAGTGAAAATAATTTAGCTATAGGAGTAAGAGCAACTGCAAGCAACATACTTCAATTTAGAATCAGACTATCTGATGACGATGCTGGTGACCAAACCGGCACAGGTCCAGCAGTTGACGAAACTGTACAAGGTACAACAACTAGTGCAGTAACTTATATCAAGCCTAACGGTTCTAACGTAAGTGTTCCAGGCCCGGTATTTGCAGCAGCTACTGGAAATACATTCGCTTAAATTACTTGACAAACTAAACTTCCTATAGTATACTAGTTATAACTATGAGGAGTTTTTTATGGATGAACGTTTAGCAAAGGCGCTAGAGTTTTCTAATTTTTTAGAAACACAAAACAATCAAAAACGCATATTTTTAGCCCAGTATAAGGAAAATCTTATACATTATACTCACGGACATAAGTTTACAGTTACGCAAGAATTAATTAATTTTGTACATACATTGTCGAATATATACCCGGTAGGTGCTATAGTATTAGATGATAATAATACTCCATTTGCTGTTAATGATATTGACGAATTTGCAAAAGAATTAATAGGCGTGTATGTATTTGCTTCTCGCAAGTATGCTAGTGATTATGAATCAATTAAACAAAATAGATCAGTACAAGGGTTAATTGATTTATGAGTAGAGGAGTTTTACTTTTTGCATTTAATAACAGTAGTGTTGATTATGTAAAACAAGCTATCTATTGTGCAAAGCGCATAAAGACACATCTTAATTTACCAGTACAACTTGTTACAGATGCAGTTGAATATATTGAATCAGAATATCCGTTTTATAAAAATTATATTGATGTAGTAACTTGCCAGCCTTCGCCGCCAAGCTCTATGAAAACATTTAATGATGGATTATATAGTGCTAAACAATTAGAATGGAAAAATTCTGCACGTAGTGATGCATATGAAATAAGTGTATTTGAAAACACACTAGTAATTGATACAGATTTACTATTGTTTAATGATAAATTATTATCGTGTTTTGATACTACTGAAGACTTTATGATTGCTAAACACCATAATCTTGTTAATCTTAATGGAATAAATTTTGATAGAGTAAGTGATAAAACTATTCCAATGTATTGGGCAACTATACTTTACTTTACAAAAAGTAATACTGCTAAGACTATATTTAATTTAGTTGCACATATCAAAGAAAACTACAATTATTACAGAACAGTTTATGATATAGTTGAAACTAAGTTTAGGAACGACTTTGCATTTAGTATTGCAGTACATATGATGAGCGGATTTGAATCTAGTACAGAGTGGCCCCAGCAATTAAACAGTGATATGTGGGTGTCGACAGATAAAGACGTGTTGATAGATATTAACGATACTACAGTTAAACTTCTTGCACATAAGTCTTACAATTACTTGCCTGTAAAACTTACAGATGCAACAGTGCATGTTATGAATAAATTTAGTTTAAATTCATTTATAGACAAGGAGTTTGCAAATGAGTAATGGTATATGCATCCTTGCACAAAATAACAAGACTACAAATTATGTTGAGCAAACGTATGCCCTTGCGCTGAGTGTATTAGCTAATGCACCGACTACAAATATTAGCATTATTACCAATGACAACATACCGTCAATTTATAAAGATGTATTTGATAAAGTTATTCCTATTCCGTGGGGCGATGCCGCCGCGTATACTGATTGGAAAATAGACAATCGTTGGAAACTATATCACATAACTCCTTATAAAAATACAGTAGTGTTTGATGCAGACATGTTAGTATTGGATGATATTACTCCGATATTGAGGAACTTGCACAACTTGTCCTTTACTACAAATATTAAAACATATCGAGATGACCCTGTTACTACTAGGCATTATCGTAAAGCATTTGATGCAAATAATTTGCCAGAAGTTTATGTAGGCATGTACCAATTTAGTAAATGCAACGAAGCACATAACTTTTTTAAGTTACTTGATGTTATAATGAAAAACTGGAGAGTATTTTATAAAAAGTATGCTCCTAAATCTATGCAAAACTGGAATAGTGTAGACCTAAGCGCAGCAATAGCATTAAAACTATTAGACTCGCATACTACTACATTAAATAGTAATAGTATGTTATCTTTTACTCACATGAAGCCTCAAGCACAACATCTTGTCCATGTTCCTAGCAAATGGACAGATGCATTGTCTGTAGACTTTGGTAATGATGCTATTTACATTAACGGTTATAAGCAGTCAGGTGTGTTGCACTATGTTGAAGATGAATTCTTAACAGCAGATATGCTAAAATGGCTAGAGGAACGGGTGTAATGTATTACATTTATTATACAGAAACTGGTGAAATAAGCACAGTTACTAACGCATTAGAAAACTCGGTTGATCCTAATTACATCGAAGTTGATTTACAAACTTACGAAGAATTTTCAAACGGCACTAAGCACTTATTTAATTATATTGTAGTTAAAAATACAAAAATTGTAGGTAAAATGCATGTTGTACCGCGTAATATTCCTGAGAATGAAGGTCAATCTCAATTAAAAGGCATTATTAGTAAAGAAAATGCAACAGATAATTCAATTGTACTGCATCAACATATTGCTACTGGTATTTGGTCAGCTACCCATACACTAAGTGATATAAATTGTGCAATGTTTGCACATGGCAACGATCATATTAAAGAATATTATGTAGTTGATTCTACAAATAGGTATATATTATTAGATACTTTGCAAGTTAATTTAAAAACACTTGCATCAAGCGGCGCAATCACTATTTCTAATTACAAAAAAGATATATGTAAAAAATCTGTGAGTCTTTTATGTAGTTCACATCATGTAAAACATATACATATAGTAGAGGATTAAAATGAAAATTATTGATTATGATATCATCTATCTAAGTTATGATGAACCAAACGCAGAAAAAAACTATGCCGATTTACTTACTAAAGCACCTTGGGCAAAGCGTGTACACGGTGTAGAAGGCAGCGATGCAGCCCACAAAGCCTGTGCTAATTTAAGCGAAACAGATCGCTTTATTACTGTCGACGGCGACAATATTATTAATCCAGGATTCTTACAACAAGACATAGATATTCCGCAAGGCAGTGATTTAGAAAAAAGTGTAATTAGTTGGTGCGGCAAAAATGTACTTAACGGATTAATGTATGGCAACGGCGGACTAAAGTGCTGGCCAAAGCAATACGTGTTAGATATGAGAACACATGAAAATGCCGATGCTGACAATATTGCAGCCCAAGTAGATTTTTGTTGGGATCTAAAATACATCCAACAAAATAGTTGCTACAGTACAGTATATAACAATGCTACTCCGCATCAAGCCTGGAGAGCAGGCTTCCGTGAAGGTGTTAAAATGGCACTTGATAGTGGAGCAAAGCCTACTAAAGAACAGTTATTAAAAGGTCATTGGAAAAACTTACACAGACTTTGGATTTGGTTAATGATAGGTGCAGATGTAGAAAACGGTGACTGGGCTATATTAGGAGCAAGAGCAGGCCTATATATGACAATGTGTACAGATTGGGATTATGTACAAGTTAGAGATTTTAAATACCTCAACAGTCTGTGGCAACAGTCTTTTGAAAGTATAGAAAACATTGAACACGAAATAGGTACATATGGTATTAAACTTATTAATGAGTTAGAAATACCAATTGCTGAAACTCCGTTAGGTGCCCAACAAAGTAAATTCTTTAAAGAAGTATATCAAAATCCTAGTAGAAATCCTAAACAACAGTTTGTGATTGATCCCGAATGAGCGATTTAAATAAATTACCGCAAGTTAAAAAAGATCTAGATGCTGTAGGTTGCGGATTTTGTCTAGCTAAATGGACACAAGTAACTATGCATTTAGGTTCGGGCATAACGCACAGTTGTCATCATGTTGGTGCCCATAAAATACCATTAGACGAACTTGCTACTAACCCGAGTGCGTTACACAACACTAACTTTAAAAAACAGATTCGAAAAGAAATGCTTGCAGGCAAACGACCTGATGAATGTGATTATTGCTGGCGTATAGAGGATAATACTAATAATTTTAGTGATAGGATTTTAAAAAGTTCTAGATCGTGGAGTGTTGTTGACAAGGATAAAATAATAGCATCCACTGGTGACGAAAACATATATCCGCGATATGTAGAAGTTAGTTTTTCTAATGTGTGTAATTTTAAATGCACGTATTGCGGTCCTGCATTTAGTAGTAAATGGACAGAAGAAATAAAATCTAATGGTCCGTATAAATTAAAGAACACTCATTATAACGGCATCAAAGAAACAGAAATACCGATTCTTGCAAGAGAAGAAAATCCTTATATTGAAGCATTTTGGAAATGGTTCCCTGATGCTGTAAAGCATATGCAAGTATTTAGAATCACAGGCGGCGAGCCTTTACTAAGCAAGCACACTAATCGTGTAATTCAATACCTAATTGATAATCCGCAACCTAATTTAGACTTTGCTATAAACAGTAATGCGTGTCCTCCGGATGCAGTTTGGAAAGAATTTGTTATTTCTATAAAAAACTTAGAAGAAACTAATTCGATTAAGTCGTTTGAATTATACACAAGTGCTGAAAGTGTAAAAGGCCAAGCAGAATATAGTAGAGACGGGATGGACTGGAAAGTATTTAATGCAAATATTAGATACTTTTTAGAAAACACTAGTAATATTAAAGTTTGCTTTATGAGTGCATTTAATATTTTTAGTCTTCCTACAATTCATAAGTATGTGCGTCATATAGAAAAATTAAAACGAGACTTTGGTGAGAGGGTCACGATGGACTTTGCATATGTTAGACATCCGGAATTCCTTGATATTAAGATTGCAACTGAGGAACTAATCGAAACATATTTAAAAACAACTATAGATTATATGATTATACGAAGAAGAAAGAATGAACGATTTCAGCCGCAAGAAATTTCAAAACTAGAAAGAATATACAACGATTGCATGGCACGATTTAAAAAAAATGATAATGTAACCCTAGACAGAATTAGATTTGTACAATTTGTTAATGAATACGATCGTCGTAGAAACAAGAACTTTCTAAAAACATTTCCGGAATATAAAGAATTTTATAAGTTATGTGAGAATAGTAATGTATGATGTAATTTTTATAAGCTACAACGAAGCTGAAGCAGATACAAACTGGAATACTTTAAAAAGAAAAGTTCCGTGGGCAATACGTGTTCACGGAGTTAAAGGAATACATCAAGCACATATTCAAGCAGCTAAACAGGCATTTACACCTATGATATGGATAGTTGATGCAGATGCACATATTGTAGATGACTTTGACTTTGGGTATGCTCCTAATCGTATTGATAGAGATGCAGTGCATGTATGGCGCAGTTGTAACCCTATTAATGATTTAGAGTATGGGTACGGCGGAATAAAGTTATTTCCAAGAATGCAAACTATTAATATGGACACAACTCGACCAGATATGACAACTAGCATTAGTAATAAATTTATACTGATGCCTGAAGTTTCAAATATCACTGCATTTAATGTCGATGCATTTAGCACCTGGCGTAGTGCGTTTAGAGAATGTTGTAAACTATCAAGCAAAGTTATAGATAGGCAAAAGAATGAAGAAACAGAAGACCGTTTACGTATTTGGACGACAGTAGGGAAAGAACGTCCTTATGGAGAGTATGCTATTAAAGGCGCAACAGAAGGTGCAGCATATGGCAAAGCTAACCAAGGCAACACCGAAGCACTCAAAAAGATAAATGATTTTAATTGGTTAAAGGAACAATTTGATGCAGACGTTTGAATTATTAGATAGACTAGAATTGTTGTATCCTACTAACGGCAATCTTGCCGATTTAAGAAGATCGTACATTGATCATGATTTGGCAAGTATTTTTCGATTAACTAATACAAATGACGAGTTACGCAAAGCAGTAATGGAACAGAATTTACACAGTATGTTTCGTGTTGTTGACGAATACGATACTGAAGAACTGCGTAAAGCAGTATTAGAACAAAATTTACATAGTATCTTTAGACTAGTCGACGATGAAGATTTGCGTAAACTTGTATTAGAAGATAATACGTGGAAACTTTGGCCTATACTTGACAGATATGTTGACACACAATTTACAGCAGCATTTAAAAACTTCTTTGTTAATGAAACGGAGATATGGAATGACTGTTTTAGTCGTGGTCAGATAGAAAGCAAATTATGGTTAGTAAAAGAGCTTACAAAATTAAATTTAGATTTAGGTACAGTTTTCTTGTGTGCAGGGTGGTATGCTACACTTGCTACTATGTTATTTGAAAGCAACGTTAAAGTAGATAAAATACGTAGTTTTGATATTGATCCTAGTTGTGTAGATATTGCCGAAGTTTTTAATAAGCAATGGTTTACTAATCAATGGCATTTTAAAAGTATTACTCAAGATATTATGGATATTAATTATAATGAGCATACTTGGCAACAATGGAGTAATGCTAATAATAGAATGAGTTATCCAATTACAGATGTTCCGGATACAATTATTAATACAAGCTGTGAACACATACCTAACTTTACAGAATGGTATGCTAAGATCCCCGCAGGTAAATTAGTTATATTACAAAGCAATAATTTCTTTGAAGTAGACGAACACGTAAATTGTAGTATTGATATAGAAGATTTTAGTAGACAAACTCCGTTAAAGAGTGTATTATATAGTAATAGTCTAGAATTAGAGAAGTATACGAGGTACATGCGAATTGGATATAAGTAATTTAACACTCCGACAGCTTCAAACAGAAAGTGCTAGAGCATTGAGCACAATGCAAGCTACTAACAATAATATACATCAGTTTAATAAAAAAGCACATCATAATAGTCAAAATTGGTATACTGCTGTTATCGAATGGTATATAGATCAGCACGGAGGCTTGCCTAGTAAAGTTGGCCCTGGCAAACATGTAAAGTTGGTAATGGATGTATAATTACAAAGATATAAAAAGCATACACCTTGAAGTAACACAAAACTGCCAAGCTAATTGTCCTATGTGTGATCGCAATATGAATGGCGAAGGCATTAATCCGCATATTAATTTAGACGAACTTAGTTTAGAAGATTGTAAAAAGATATTCCTCCCAGAGTTTATTGCGCAGTTAGACACAATGTTTATGTGTGGCAACTTAGGCGATCCTATTGTTGCCCGAGACACATTAGAAATATTCAAATACTTTAGAGAGCATAATCCTGCAATGTGGTTAAGTATGAATACTAATGCCGGAGCAAAGAGTGTTAAGTGGTGGGCAGAGCTTGCAGATGTTATTAATAAAAAGGGAGCAGTTATATTCAGCGTAGACGGATTGCGTGATACTAATCATCTTTACCGTCAAGGCGTAAACTGGGACAATGTAGAGCGTAACATGCAAGCGTTTATTAATAGCGGCGGCAGAGCACGTTGGGACTTTTTAATATTTGAACACAATCAACACCAAGTAGATGAAGCAGAAGCACTTGCAATGTCTTGGGGTTGTGAAAAGTTTATGAAAAAGAAAACAGGCCGCTTTATCACGCAGGATTCAAAAAAGAAAGAATCTCATCAAGCTCGTGATAAAAAAGGCAACGATACTACTGAAATTAAAAAACCAGATGCAAAATATCAAAACAAAGCAATTACTAAGCAAGAAGTAATTATTAACAAGTACGGCTCTATGGATGCTTACTACGATGCGGCACCTATCAT
>TARA_R110000803_G_scaffold86474_1_pt1 | contig 41484 bp, 72 predicted proteins | sample TARA_R110000803 | Tara Oceans TARA_R110000803 (sample SAMEA4397772) | marine metagenome | biome: Polar Biome; feature: [SRF] surface water layer (ENVO:00010504); material: water (ENVO:00002006), including particulate matter (ENVO:01000060) such as... | depth 5 m | reverse complement strand
AAGCAGTATCTTCATTAGCATCTGAAATGTAATACCTAATAACACCATCCCATAATCCATTCACCATATCCTCATCATCAATCTCAAGAAATAATCTATAGCCTTCCCCTACTTGTATAACGCGAGAATATGTTCTATAATCACTCAGCAAATTGCGTATATCCATAAAACCTTTAATATCTTCTAGATTATTTAAATCAATGGATTTCAGCCATTTTAATATATTACAGGCTGTTTTTTCAGGAAGTTTATTAAATTCTCTAGTGTTGATTAAATAACTTCCATGTGCGGGTGCGTTACCAACTGTTTGAGCAATATTATCCGGTGCTGGTTCTGTTGTATTAAACCAAATTAGTTTTCTTAATTTTTCCTTACAATCATTTTTATCAATATTAATCTTAATCTTAGAGGCATCGAAACTAGAACCCTTGCCTGTGGCTTTGCCACTAACCTTAGCATTCTTAAGAATCTCCCACCACAAGGAAATCACCGCTTAACAGAATCAAACCAAGATTTCATTGTACTTTCTCTTTCATAGAAAGATGGTGGAAAGGCTTTATCAGGATTAACTTCAACTTCATTATCCGATTCCTTTGCCTTTTCTCTTGACTCGTTAGCAACTTTAATAATTAAAGCATTTAATGCCACTGCGACATATCCTACAAATTCGTGACTTGAAACAACTTCTTCAATACTTTCCCTCACTTCTTGTTTCTCTTGACCGGATAACATCTCACCTAGTTTCTTTTCGAGTGTTTCATCTATGGATTTTTTCATTTCAGCAATAACACCATTTACTGCTTTATCAGCAATTTGTTGAATAGTGTCCACTTCTTCTGGAGATAAATCTTTACCCTCTTCTTTACTATCTTCATCTTCAGTTAATTGTGTCACTCTCATTTCCATTAAATTATCAAGTTCTTTTTCCATAGAAGGGTCATTCATCATATCAAGACCTATGAGAATAGGTTCCATCAAAACAACTTCAGCCGCTTTTCTTTTATCAGCGACAGTCATACCTTCAATGCCTTCAACTGCTTTAACCGCATCTCCTAAAACAGCACCGCCTAATTTACTAAGGTCTGGTGTCATTTGAATACGGTCAAAAATTCCAGCATATACGCCTCTTGAATTTTTAATTACATCCCTAAACGAGAAGTCTGCTTTTAGAATGTTTTCCCATGTCATATTATTCACCTTATTTTCTCAATAGCCTCTTGCTATGCTTCCCTTTAGGTCCTTTATTTTCTCAATAGCCTCTTCATATTGAGCAATCTGCTTTTGATAATCTTCTATTAGGCTTTTATAAGGAACTATAGTTTCCATAGTTCGTTTTATATCTTCTATTCTATCTTCTAGTACTTTAATAGTCACAAATTTCGGATTAGGCTTTGCTAAAAGTTCTTGAATATACTCTTTTATAAATATCTTACTTAGAATCTTCTCTATGTCTGTATTGCTATCTTTTAGTATGTCTTCCCATGTCATATCATTCACCTTGTAAGTATCTTTCTATTTCGTTCAATGCCGTCTTAATGTATTTAGGAGCATCTTTTAATTGTGTTCTCAAATCGGACAAACTTGCTGCTGATGCAGCCTCGTTCTTATCCTTCTCGAATGTCTTAATTTCTTTTTTAACCTTTTCTTCTCTAAGCATGGCGAAATCTTCAGCATCAATTTCACCGTTGTTATTAAGGTCTATTTCGTTCTCTTGATTAGGGGTAAGTTCTTTTAGTATCTTTCGCCAACTCATACTTTCACTTCCTTTCCTGTTACAAAATCTTTCTTTGTTTTTTTCTCGGCTTTATCAACCTTTTTTGATTGGTCGTCAAACCATGAATTTAAATCACTACATCGGGTCATATCAATCAACTCGTAAATGCACTTCGACGCTTAGGTAATTCTTCTTTATGATAAAGCATAACACTTTCATCGGTGTGTTCTTTACCCGTCATAAGTTTACCCTTAGTTTTATGTGTTGGTCCTTTCCATTCTTCACCATTTGTCTTAAAGTGTTTTCTTTCTGGTGATTTCTTTACATCTTTTAGTATATCTTGCCAACTCATAATAATCACTCTTCAGATAATTTTTCTTTAAATTCGTCTAGTGCCTTTTCAAGACGGTCTATGGCTCCTTTTTTCATATTTTGAATTATATTATTCATCGCTTGTTCGGTAAGAGTTTTCTTTCGACTATGCTTCATTAAATCAATAAAGTCTTCCATCTGTTCATGTATTTTATTTAATATTTGCTCTACTTCGCTTGTTTCGTCAGAAAACATACCATAGCCTCTCACTTCCTTTAGTATATCTTGCCAAGTCATAATAATCACCTTTCAAATCTAGAACCGGCTACTGAATCAACTCGCCGCTCTTCTTCCTTTTCGCCACGCATTAATTGTAATTCCTGTAATGCAATCCTAAGAACATTTTCTAGGTTTTTCCCTTTAATGTTCAGTTCATTTCTAGCATACTTAATTATTTTAATTGCTCTGATTTCGTTCCCACTTGCCTTTTGTATTGTATCTTTCCAAGCCATAATAATCCTTTTCCTGTTTATAATTGAATCTAAGGTTCTAACATAATCAGAGAATCTAACTCTCTAATGATTTTGTTTAAAGTAATTTTAGGAGTGTCTTTATCAACATTGAGTTTAATCTCTTCTAACTTCTCATGTATTTCATCAACCATCCATTCCACACTGTCTTGTATGTCGGCATTGAAATCAAATTCTTTACTTTCTTTCAAAATATTTTTCCATGTCATAATAATCCTTTTCCTGTTATCAATAAATCTCTACTTTAATAAACTCTTATCTCTTCTTCCCGTTTCAAGATATTTATTGTAGTTAGCAATTGTAGTATTAGGGTACTCTCTTGCTATCAATTTATCCAAAGAGCCTTTTGGATTCTCGGATAGGTATTGACCTAATGTTTTAGGGCTACCATCAGTATTAGTTTCAGCAGTATCAAGCGACGAGTACGCTGTCCCTCGTTCCCTTGAATCCGCCAATCTCGGTGCTTCTGGATTTAATCTATTTGGTATATTATGTCCAAAGGGCTTGTAGTTTTTTAGTATGTCTTTCCATGTCATAATAATCCTTTTCCTGTTTATTGCTTATAATCGAATTTGTTTTTGAAAAAATGTGGCGGAATTTGTTTGGCACTAGCGCGCGTTTTTAATTGTTTTATTATGTATTCCCAGTTTAAAAATAGTTATTATTAATATAATTAATTAAATAGTTTTGTTTGTTTAGTTTTAATAGGGTGCATTAAGGTTATAACATCTTCTTTTAATAACCTTAGTTTATATGCTATTTCCCTCAATATCTTCTTATTAGCATCTGTAGTCTGTATATTGGCCCTTGTAGAGTTAGCCCGTATATCTTCGAGTATAGGGTTAATAGATTCAATGATGGCGGATAACTCTACTAATACGCTATCTTCACCGTTCATAGAACTCCCCTGCTATTCGCTACGAGTATGAGGTAATAAGCGTATCGTTTGTAGGGGCAATATGTTGTTCTATGGGCGGCCTATTACTATCAAATTGACCTATTGAATAGTTATTAACATTAAATAAGCATTAAATGATTAAAACAATTAAAATAATTATAAATAAAAAATTTGAAACAAAGCCATATGGTTGTAGATTGATATATGTTAATAGAGTCAATATCATAGATATATATAGATACTATAGATTATCTATATATAAACCACCATAGACTCAATATGAGTCAAAACCATCTAAACGAAGAGACTAAACCTCAATAGAATCAATGAATTATAATTAAACCAAATGCTAATATACTCTAATACATAGAACTATATAGATAATCTATTCCACAACCATATGGTATGCTTTGCTTCACCCAATTATATACCTTCTAAAACATATATAGTATGGTGCGACAAATAACGACAGATGCAATACGAGCCTTCAGAAACAACCAAAACTTCAAGCGAGGCAATACATGGGTTCAATGTGTGCATGAACAGCGGTTTCTTCATTTGCATGGTAATGTTATTGCTGAAATGACACAACACGGCGAATTATGGATTTGTGATGCTGGATGGCAAACAACGACAACAAAGGAACGCCTGAACGGTTTCAATATGGTGAACATTGTTCAAAAAAACTTTGAGTGGTATTTGAACGGTGAATTGTGGGATGGCTCATTAACTAAGGTCGACTGGTGAATAAAACGCTCGAAATCGTGGATAAAGGGGGAAATCGGCTTTCGGGCCGGTTTCTCTCTTATTTTTTTGGGTTGTATAATAAAGATAACAAAGAACCCTATACAACCATATGGTGTGCTTTGCTATGCCCAATTATATACCTATTTTACTCTCATAGATACAGGAGTGAAACAAATGGAAATATATCAAATAGTTGACACAGAAGACAGCGAATCGTATCATAGCATCGAGTTGTACAAACACAAGCGTCGAGCCGAGAGAAAGGTAGGACTACTCATGCTTGCCCATGTGCAACAAGTCATGAAAACGGTGTCAAAGATGACCGGCACTGTTCGTGGTGCAAATGTGGGTAAATTCGACAACGCCGTTAAATCCGTCGCAACGCCTCGATTCACAATCAAGGCCATCAAAATCAATTCCGATTGGTGAATCAATTCAATAAATTGACGACAAACACGACCCCACGGGGTCGAGAGCCGACCTCATCCTTGCTTCGGCAGGGGTGGGGTCTTTTTTTTTATGTTTTTTTTGAGTTTTAAATAGAATGATAACAAAGCAACCTATTACAACCATATGGTATGCTTTGTTACCCAAGATATATACCACTGTCATGTTCATAGATACAGGAGTGAAACAAATGATACTAACACTATTACGATACCTAACCGAAGAGTTGAGCCACCTTCATATTATGAAGGCGGTTGAATTTGAATACGACGAATACAACCCCGAAGTCCCAGTCTGGGTCGATAGGGAGTATTCACTCGATTATTTCAAAATGGCGATGGGACGAGTGACCGATGAAGAACTGCGCCAAATGGATGAAGCACTTTATGGAGTTGAATGAGATGAGAACAAAATATCAAATCAGCCACTACCGTACGCCGCTCGACATATTCAATAACTTGCACCGTTTCCATGAAAATGGAGAATATCAGGTGAGTTTAAACGACAAAGCCGACGGTTTAGTTTGGTTTTGTGTGTATGGTGAAGGTAGCAATCGTCTTGAAGAAACTTGGTTTTTAGAGGAAAGTCAAAGAGTAAATTGGATTAACCCCACAAAAGGTGAAGAAGAATGAAAGAATGGATAACTTGTAAAAGCGGAGACTGCACAACTTGGTTCAATGGCACTTCAGTTGCTTGGGTGGATTCATGGAGGAAACTTCAAACATTCTGCAAATGCGAGGTGATTGAGTGATAGATGAAGAACCCAAAACAATTGCGTATGTTGTTTTTGAAAAGTGTGCCATCTGTGAATTGGACGACTACCACGATTCGGACCAATATGTATGCGATGGGTGTTTGAGTGAGTTGGAATCTTTGGCGGCTGAGCAATCAGCCTCAAAGTGGGATTGAGTAGGTTTGAGTGCGTTTTCTTCGATTGTTTGGGGTGGGGCTTCGGCCCTGCCCTTTTTTTTTTGTGTGTTTTGGGGTTCACTAAAGCAACAAAGCAGAACCATATGGTAGTACTTTGTTATATCCTAATATATACCCCACTCACTACCATATATACAGCAGTGACCAATTGCGCTCCTGCTGTTATTTGGGTGTTTCCCCCCCTACGGATTTGTTGTAAATCCCATTGATTCATACTGCGAGGCTCCGGAGGCAATCGTAGTAGCCGTCATTGGGTAGTAATTCTCTATGGTGAGGCCAGTTCGGGGGGAATCATCCACTGAATTAAATTTATTTTTTTTTCTGCGAAGCAATACAAAGTACAACCATATGGTGTGCTTTGGCGGCCTGAATATATACCCCTACTACTGTCATTAGTGCTTCGTGAGGCGAAGTAAATCAATTGTTCGGCAACTCCGAATAGGACTGGTGAAAAATTATGGAAAATATGAAATTTACAGAAAAAGCAAATGAAATCTTAACTTGGTTGAAATCGAATGATGCTGGTGCTCTTGGCCCAGTTATCGAAGCGACGCTTCAAGCAGGTTTGACAGCAACGACAGATGAAGACCGCGATAAGTTTTGGGCGAGTGTTCGCTCATTGTGTGGTACTCTCCCAAAATCCCCCATTCGCCGAGGTATTCAATCCAGCCTCAGTGCGGAGCAATCAGCAAGTGTGGATTCTGTCACGACTCGTATCGAAAATGCGTTTGCTTCAATTGGTGAAGCGGACCTCATTCTCGATGTAATGCACCCTCGTCAGCGTGGCGACTCAATTGGTCCATACGCTTCAATTGAAGCATGGGCCATGGATATGGCATCTTCAATCAATCGAAAGTTGAAGATGGCAATCAAGGAAAACCGTTGGGACGGTTCGCTTAACGGCGATAATCTCACAGGAATGGCCCTTCCTGAATCAAAGGCCGACAAATCGGAGGATTCTTCCGAAGAGTGAATGAATGATTGATTCGCTTCGCCTCATGTTGCACCCCCTCCGGCTTTCGAGTCGGGGGGGCATTTTTTTTGTTTTCAAGTCGAGGTGTACCTACGGCAACAAAGCAACACCATATGGTTGGTTAATTTTAATTGGTTATAATTAAAATCTTATATATTTTTCAGATTATTAACGCATTCAACAAAGAGTGCCACCAAGAACCAGTGTCATTCGTATGTCTCATTTGGGTATAATATATTTAACCCACTAATCGTATTGGTTTCATTGGGTTGTTTCCTATTGCCTTTATACTGTATATCATATACCTATACTATACTATAATGGTGAAAAAGTCCATCCTACGATTCATCCTATCCGGTAGGATACTTAACCCTCAAGAAATGAAGGGGTTGTGTTCATAAGTATGTATTTTTAATATATTTATTATTATATATCCTATTATCCTATTATCCTATACCCCCCTTACTCTCACATAGAGAAAACCATAACCTATGTTTATTATTGCACTTATGAGAACCCCTCTTATTGGAAAAACACACACCCCCCCATAGGATAGTAGGATGGATAGGACATAAGGGCGCAGTAGTGCGTTTTTCAATCCTAAATGGATAGGATTGGCAATAGGATGAATCAGTCATTTTGCAGAAGTTGAAATTAGATGAAATCAAATAATTGAACCATAATGAACTATGGGAAATCTTGATTGGAAAAAACGGCTCGTTTTTCCTACTGTGTCTTTTTAAGCGGGTGAGAATACCGTTTATTGAATCTCTAGCATTAGTAACCATACCAATGCTTCAAAATCACATCGCCTTATATAGGGTTAGACGGTAGCAATATTGCCTTCGGGCAAGGATTGATAAAAAATGGATACAGTAAAGTGGGACTCTCTAGTTATAGAGATTAACGACTACCTTGAAGCAGATGAAAACTTAGATGGCGCACTTAAACAAGTTGTTGAATTGCACCTCCAAGTTGGACAAGAAAACCCTAACGAGCGAGAAGCCGCGCAAAACGCACTAAAGGCTCTCCTTAAGGGTCGTGACGGAACACCTTTCCGCCGTGGACAGAAAAGCAGTGTGCCAGCAAGCGTTCGTGTCGCAATTGACCGAATTTGCGGCGTTGTGAATGAAGCAAACTTGGCTTACTACAACCATGATGGCATTATGTCGTCATTGTCGTTTAAGCACACCAAGTCCGGTGGCGGCCTTTACGAAGACGCTGACGAATTTGCATCAGCACAAACCAAGAAGATGCGAAACAAACTTTCGAGTATGTTCCGTGACGGTTCTTGGGACGGTAGCGTTAATTCGCTCCTTACTGCTGAATCAACCGAAGAGTGATTTTAACTCATTCTTTCGTTATCACTTAATCTGAGGATTAAGATAGCCGAAACATTGGGGGGTTCGCCCCCCTTTGTTTCTTTTTTCACCACATGGGGAGTTTGCTCTCGATAAAAAAACCAACCATCCTACTCCGATAAGGTTTTCTTCCCTCCTGTGGTTTTGCTTAATTAGAAGCATTCTTTTTTAATGTTCAAACTACGCTTCGAGGGTCGCAGGTGCGCGCTCTATATATACCCCCCTCCCTATCATAGGTGTAGAAAATGATGAAAATCAACTATGGCCTATTAATGGTAATAGATTCATTATTGAAACAAAACGCTGGATTGGCTGAGTTGGTCAAAGGCGCAGGGCTTAAATTCCTGTCACGATTGTGTTCGCAGGTTCAAATCCTGCATCCAGCACTACGGAACTTTAGCATAGTTTGGTTAATGCGCTCGGCTCATAACCAAGTGACCATCGGTTCAAATCCGATAAGTTCCACCATTCATGGGCGAAGTTGAGAGTAATATCGAAACGGGTGCAACAAGAAGTAGTTGTTGAGAAATCAACTTAATTCGTATCTCCTTCGCCCTCCTATTCACTAATATAAATGAGGAATCAAAATGAACCAAAATGTAATAAAAATTGAACAAGAAATACTGATGAACTATATGATGCGATTCAAAACTGCAACAAAGAATGAGTTAATTGACGCCCTAACTGTTATGGGTGCTGATTCACTAACTAAACTACCATTGAAGAATGCAGTTAGAGCGCACATGAATAGCCTTAAATCAAGATTCAAGGGTCACGGAATAACCTTCGTTACGGTTGAAATTAACAAAGGAACGACTTACACACTGACTGATGAAGCAGATGAATTTATCTCTTCTAATCTAGAACAGTCCAGTTTTGGTGTATATGCACTGCCAATAAAGGCAATTAAGGAGGAATAAAAATGAATATAACAGGAACCACACAACAAGAAGCGATATGGCAAGCCATTGAAAACACTGACGATGATATTGTAGTAAATGCTGGTGCTGGCACTGGTAAGACATTTACTATTGTTGAAGCATCAGGAAGACTACCAAATCATCTAAAGCGAGGCTTTCTTTGTTTTAATAAATCAATTCAAAAGGAACTACAACACCGACTACCGGAAGGAGTAGATGCAAAGACATTTCACGCACTTGGTTTTGGTGCATTCTTTAAACAAGGACTTCGCCCTAAAGTTAGCGGTTATAAGGTAAAGAACATCATTGATTCTATTCCCGCTTTGGGTCGTGACTATGAAAGTGCATATCAATTAAGTAAGTTAATTGGTTTGGTAAAGGGTTCAATGATTGACCATACCGACGAAGATAAGGTTCGTAATCTAATTGATTATTATGACATTCAATTCAAGACCACTTCTGATGAAGATATTGGAATTGATAATATCGGAATTATCCTTGAAGACTGTTTGGCTAACACTAGTCAAATTGACTATGATGATATGATTTGGATGCCATTAGTTAAAGAATGGTCACTTCCACAGTTCGATGTTCTATTTGTCGATGAAGCACAAGACTTCAACGAAATGCAAAGAGAGTTGATTGTTCGATGCACTACAAATGGCAGATGTATTATTGTGGGTGATAAAAACCAAGCAATTTACGGCTTCCGTGGAGCAGACTCGAATTCAATGTCTATTTTTTCCAAGCGTTTGGAAAAGATGGGTAAAACAGTGACGCATTTTCCAATGACTCTCACATGGCGATGCCCAAAGAATATCGTTTATGAAGCAAATCGGTATGTCAAGGACTTTAATTGCCTCGATACTGCTGAGCAAGGTGCGGTTCATGTTGATTCGCACTTTAATCCAGTTAAGGATGATATGGTTCTTTGTCGATACAACGCTCCTTTAGTGAGTGCTTTTTATGAGATGTTATCTCAAGGTAAATCAGCCTACATTAACGGGCGAGAGATGACAAAAGGACTTGTTAATGCTGTCAATAAGATTACTAAGCACAGCAATATGAGCAGTAAAGAGTTTGTTGAACTCTATGACATTGATTTTAATACTCAATATATGCGTCTTGTCAATGCCAAGAAACAAAATCAAGCAAATCTTCTTGAAGATAAAAGAAAATGCGTAAGAATCTTTGCTGGTCGTGCCGATACTGTCGGTGGAATACTTGCAGAAATCGAAAGAGTTTTCAACGGTAATCAAAAAGGAGATATTATGCTCTCAACCGTTCACAAAGCAAAAGGATTAGAAGCAGACAATGTTTATATCCTTGCTACTGATAGAATGCCACACCCGAAGGCAACTAACCCACAAGAAGAACGCAACATTTGTTATGTTGCTATTACAAGGGCTAAAAAGAATTTATATTATGTTGGCCCAAGGCCAAAGAATTGAGGAATTAAAATGGAAGAAATAATTGAAGCCAAGCGTGACTTAGGCGAAGGAAGATGGGATAAAATCCTAAAACGAAAAATGGTAGAATTGTCTTTTGCTGATACTTATAACGAAGCAAAGGATGAATGGGAAACTACTGGTAAAGTGTATAAACATAGCCATTATGGTCAAGAACCTGATTGGGTTCAAGAAACAGGACATTTGGGATATTGTCTATGTGGTCGTAATATCGCATATCATTTCCAAGTCGAGAATACTGTGACAGGTGTTAAAGAAGTCGTTGGTTCCGACCATATTGGTTCTTATCTTATCATTCGTCAAATTATGAAAGATGCTAATTTAAGACAAGAAGATATTACTGATGCTATGGTTGAGGATTGGCTCAAGGTTCGCATTCAAACAATGAAAAGTGATGCTTGGTGGAAAGAAAACGGTGAGCACTTTAATGAGATGTTCACAGCAATTCAACAACTTGACGCACGAATCAATGTTAAAAATAAACAATATGCAACTAAATGGAAAGCATCTAGCCAAGATAATGAGTATTATATGCATTCAGCCTTAATGACAAGAGCAAAAGGTAAATTTGGCGACTATGGTTATCAAATGGCTTCTATTGTTTGGCGTTGGAATCATTTAGATAATTCAAAGAATCAAGTGATAAAGTATGGTTATCCTAATGACCGACTTTGGGCTGACTTAAATTTATTCTATGCTCTTCGTGAAGTTCATCAAGCAACTGTTGATAAAGAAGATGAAGACATACAAGTGCAACAACGCATTTATAATGAGTCGAGGAAAAGAGAAGCCGAGCGAGCGGAAAGATTTCGTGAAAAGCGTCGTTTGGAGAACCTTGCTTGGGAAGCAGGTCGTGAAGAAAGAGAAAGACTTCAGGCTATTCAAGAAGAAAAGGTAAAGAAAGCAAAAGTCGCCAGACTTAAACATAGGCGGAAGGTAGCAATGGAACTTTTCGAGAAGAAAAGTGAAAGATTTTTGATGATGTGTGACTATTATAATATGCCATACGAGATAGATATGAGTCAATTAGATAATCATCAACTATACAGTCTTTCTGTAATAAAGGAAATGATAGAAGAGGGGCGGGCTTTACAGCCAAGCCACTTGATAACGCTAAAAAGAATACTAGGAGGAAATATAAATGAATAGATGTAATGAATGTAAAAAGAATAATGCTGTGACTGATTGTGATAAGTGTGGTAAAAGGACTTGTCGTAGTTGTTGTCAGTTAATTGTAATTAAAGACGAACTTAATATAATGCACTTAAAGTGTGTTCCTACAAGATACGCAAAGATTCCTGTTGATTAAGTTCAACTTGTATTCGGGTTTTATAGAGTAATGAAAGGTTAAGGTTTCACCTCCCATCTATGGGTTCTTGACGGGGGGTTGGTTCCCCTCCCTCTTTCCCCCGAAATACTGGAGAGTTTTAAAATGATAAATTGGATAAAGAAATTCTTCGTTATCGAAGAAAAAAATAAAAATAAGCCTAAGTGCGCTTCATGTGGACTTGGTGCATCAATGTATATGTTGATGGAGTTTCAAACATTGGAACTAATTGAAATAGAAGAAAAAATAATAGTAAAAATATGTGAAGGTTGTTATAATGAAATATATGAAAGATATAATCCCAACTGGCTCCCACCACCTGTTCAAAGCAAAGTTCTTGAATAGATTGGTAGCCTTAGAAGAACAGCGTGAAATACTGTATAAACAATTCGTGGCTAAGGGTATGCGCCACTACGAAGCATACCAAAAATCAATAAGGAGATTAAAATTATGAAAGAATTAATACAAATAAAAGATGCTGAATTTGCTTTACTTTGCTACATTAAAGAAGTAGCAAGAGGAAGAGTCAATGGTATGGATTATGAAATGAACGATGCGATTGTAGATGTAATTAACATTCTACTAGATGCTCACTGTGAGGAATCCGAATGAATATTTTTGCACTATCAGAAAGTCCACATCAATCAGCAATAGAAATGCTTGACAAACATATTGTCAAGATGCCTACTGAAACCTGTCAAATGCTTCATACTAATATTCTTTACATGGAATACATTGAAAAACATGGTAAAGAACCGACTCTCAACGAACTTAAGGTATTTCATTGGCATAATGACTCACCATTGATGAAGCCAGCCATGTTAAACCACCCCTCAACCATTTGGGCTAGGCAATCTTTTGATAACCTTGAATGGTTATTTGAACATGGCTTGGCTCTTTGCGATGAGTTTAGTAATAGATACGATAAAATTCATGGCTCTCATAAAAGGATTATGGATTGTTATGCTTTTGATGATAGAGTATTACAACATAAATATCCGCACAGTGGATTGACCCCAGTAAATATTGCTATGTTTGATAAATACCGATTGGATGAAAAAAAATACTATAATCGTAATCCTAATGCAACAGGTTGGGATTTTGTAATTGCTTCTTACAAGCATTACTACCTTGAAGGTAAATGGGAGTTTGCCACTTGGAAAACACAGCCGCCTAATTGGTGGCCTAAGAACCATTATGATAACATGATGGAAAAGAAAGTTGAAGCGTTCAACCAAACATATAACGCTGAATTAAAGGAGGAATAAAAATGGAATTTACACAAGAAATATTATTTATGATACTAGAAGAATTACGCAAATTGAACAAGCACCTTAAAGTGGGTGAAGAAGAATGAATTGTAAAGAATGTAATAATAAAGGACACACGCTAGAAGCCGACTACCAACATGAAGTAATGATGCGAGTTCAATGTTTAGATTGTCTTGCTCACGAAAATATGAAGCAAGAGTTAAGTCTTAGGTTGACTAAGGTGCTAATTGATACAAGTCAGGCTCGTATGGCAAAGTTGTTATCTGATACCTTGATTGGTCTTATTGACCAAGAAGATAGTCCTGATTATGAGCGAGTATTTGCACTTGTAGCCGCAAAGAATAAAGAGTCCCTCATTTCACTGTTGCAGGTGATGGCATGACCATCAACATTACTACCGAGGAATATGATATGATGGGTATAATTGATAGAAAGGTACTAAACCTGTTGTTTAAGCAGAATTTTATTACTCTTGGAGAAGTAATTGGAATTGTTGAAGAAAGTGAACTTGGTTTGAATAAAGAACAAACAGTAGTGTATTCTGAAGTTTTGGTAGTTGAACTACAAAGGCGATTTTTTGAGAATGTGGAGTGTCCTTTATTTTCGAATAACTCGGACAATACCCGATTGGTTATCCATGAAGAGGCTAAGTGGGTATTTGAACAAATCATGCTTAATCAATATGACGAAAATGGAGAGGTAGTTGCCAAAGTGCTACCCAATTTTGATATGGAGGAATATGTATGAATATTATGGAAAAAGAAAAGAAAGTTGAATTTAGGATTGTTGATGACAGCGAGTTACCACCAATTGTAATTACTATGAATGAAAATGATGAACCTAAGGTTATTGTTAATACCTACCATCGTATATGGATAGGCTACAATCGAAAGATTATCGCAGGTATCATCGAAAACTTACAAGTGAAAATGGATTCGCTACTAGACGCGTATCTATTGGAGCAAAGGAGTTTTGAGAAAGAAGACAGGGCTTATGAAGCCGAATACTGAGAAAGGAAGTGAAAAAATGAATAATAAAGAAATGAAGCAAAATGAAAAAACAGCCAAAAACACATCGCCTTATAAGGGTGTAGCCGCTAGCAAGAATACTACGGAGGAATACCAATGATTAAACTACGAATCTTAAACGAAACAGGCCACACCGACCTTGCACTTGAAAGTACAGGGATTTTGGAACAAATTGACACACACCCGACCCATTGGGTTTTTATTGATAGTGTAATGGTTTCAAGAGAAGATATCACCCAAATTAATTGGGATGAAGTCACTTCTGTTGATTTGACCCCTGCTATTATTGGTGGATGAATAGGTTCATAAGCCTACCACCAGTTGCGAAGTTGGGGCGCGATATTGCTGTAACGGCGGTATCTCGCCCCTTTTTTGAGTGTGACTATAATGGACTTACGCAACTTTGTATCAGCAGATGCATTAAACCTCTTTCTTGAAACGAAAGGGTGGAAGATGATTAAACCAATCATCTTTGAAGAAAGAGCAGTTTTTAAACCTGACTTCTATGAAGATGACTACATTATAGCACAGGGCAAATATGGAAAAATTTGCGCTAAAGGACACTCAAAAATAAATTATCAGGGTAGTTCCTTCGATAGTGTTGAAATGCTTATTTCTAAGCATGGAGAAATTGCAATCGGAGATTTTGATAATTGGGAGTTTTTAGAAGAAAAGGAGTGGGTTATCTATAAAAATGGTGACTGGCTACATTCTTTTACAACTCTTTTAGAATTACCAAAAGCAAGTAAATTTAGGTGTTAAACATGAAACAAAACAAAGCAATCCAGATACTCTCCGACATTACAGTGCATATGAAATATGCTAGATTTTTGCCGGAGTTAGAGAGAAGAGAAACATGGGATGAGATAGTCACCCGAAACCAAGATATGCACATTAAAACATATCCAGAATTAAGAGATGAGATAAATGAGATTTACACAAATTATGTTAGAACCCGAAAGGTCTTACCTTCTATGCGCTCTATGCAATTTGGGGGTAAGCCTGTTGAGATTAGCCCGAACAGGGTCTATAATTGCGCTTATATGCCTATTGACTCCTATATTGCTTTTAGTGAATCTATGTTTTTACTTCTCGGTGGAACGGGGGTTGGGTATTCTGTCCAACGCCACCATATTGAACAATTACCAGAAATAAGCCAACCAAATGATTCAAGACAACGCCGATACTTAATCAATGATTCAATTGAAGGGTGGGCTGATGCAGTAAAGGTACTTATGGAATGTTATATGGGTGTTAAGAAAGATAGTCCTAAGTTTGATTATTCTGATATTAGACCCAAAGGTTCTCTATTGAAGACTTCTGGTGGAAAAGCCCCCGGACCTCAACCTTTGCGTGAATGTTTAGTAAAGGTCGAAGGTATTCTACAAAATATGTCTAATGGTACTAAACTTGATTCTTTGCAAGCACATGATATTATGTGCCATTTGGCTGATGCCGTCCTTGCTGGCGGTATTCGTCGTGCCGCTATGATTAGTTTATTTAGTGCTGATGATTCTAAGATGCTTGCCTGTAAAGCAGGTGAATGGTATGTTAATAATCCACAGCGAGGAAGAGCAAACAATTCAGCAGTATTACTACGACACCGGATTAATAAAGAGTTCTTTATGAATGTGTGGGAACGAATTCAATTAAGTGGTTCTGGAGAGCCGGGAATTTACTTTAGTAATGATAAAGATTGGGGAACTAATCCATGTTGTGAAATTGCACTTAGACCTTTCCAATTCTGTAATCTAACAGAAGTAAATGCTTCGACAGTTGAAGGACAAAAAGACTTAGAAGACCGTGTTAAAGCAGGAGCGTTCTTAGGAACAATACAAGCCGGTTATACCGACTTCCATTACCTTCGTGATATTTGGCGAAAGACTACTGAAAAGGATTCACTATTAGGTGTATCAATGACAGGTATCGCTTCTAACATTGTTGAAAAGTTAGACATTGAATCTGCTTCTCTTCAAGCAAAACTTGAAAATCATAGAGTTGCTAAATTAATTGGTATTAAGCCAGCAAGTCGAATTACTTGTGTTAAGCCAGCAGGAACAACTTCTCTTGTATTGGGGTCTTCTTCTGGTATTCACGCTTGGCACGATGAACATTATATTCGCCGTGTTAGAGTGGGAAAGAACGAAGCAATATACAGTTATTTACTTAATAACCATCCTGCTTTAGTGGAAGATGAGTATTTCAATCCTACTGAACAAGCAGTGATTAGCATTCCACAACAAGCACCGAAAGGAGCAACCACTCGAAGTGAGAGTGTTTTTGATTTACTTGAGCGAGTTAAGCAATTCAGTATTCGTTGGGTTAATAACGGTCATATTGATGGAATGAATACCCACAATGTTTCTGCAACTATTTCAATCAAAGAAGATGAATGGGACGATGTTGCAGAATGGATGTGGTTTAACCGACATTATTACAATGGGCTTGCTGTTCTTCCTTATGATGGTGGAACATATAAACAAGCACCATTTGAAACCATTACCAAAGAACAATATGACGAAATGTATGGACTTTTGGAAGACATTGACTTAACTAAGGTTGTTGAATCAGAAGACAATACTGACCTTGCTGGTGAAATCGCCTGTGCTGGTGGTCTTTGTGAAATTTGATGAAAGAAAATATACTGATTTTAAATTGTCAATTCTATCTATCTATGATTCGTTCGGAGAACAAAACAAAAGAAGGCTATTATTGGCAATAAGTGTTTCTGATGAGTTGGACCCTGATGATGCTTATTTTAGATTATACCAAACCCTTAAAGAAGTATTGTGGGAAAAAGAAGAAGCAATAATGATGGGCTTTGAAAAATACATCGAGGAAAACATTTTTAGTAGAACTGTGGCAGTAAAATATCACGACTTAAATAGAAACGAATGTAATGAAAAGTGCCAAATATGCATTGTTAGAAAGAGGTGGAGTTTATGAAAGAAAAAGACCCCAAGTACACTAACAGCCATAGAGCCTACAAAAAAAGAATAGCAACTTCATGCCGTATCTGCGGCCAGCAATTGCTAATACCTGAAGAAATACGAAGAGAGATGCACGATAACTGTGCATTGAATAATAAAAACGACAATATATATATGATGTGAATTTATGAAAGTAATACTTAAAATTAGAAAACCCGACGACACTATGGAATATTTTCCCTTTGTTAAACTAGAAAGTGATGACTTTTCTCACTTTTCCGATAGAACAACGACAATTAGCCCTGACCGCGGAAGTAAAGACCCAATCCATTCTGGCTTAGTCAAATTTTGGAAAAATTGCTTTTCACAGAAATCCCAAGTAACAAGTAAACTTAGATTGAAAGAATCTACACCTTGTCTATTGTTTATCGAAGAGATGCCAGTTGCTATCGAAAGAAAAGCGGGCCGCTATAAATTAAACGGTAAGACTGAATCAATTAGTACTATCGCTAATGCCTTAGCAAGGGTAACTATTACAGCAATCCGTACAAAGAAGTCAACTGAACTACTATCTGCTATGATGAAAGTGTTGGAACTTTCCGAAGATGTAAAATATTGTCTAGAGAATAGACTTCCTTTCCACTACTATGTTGATTTTAAGAGAGTTGATGTTAGGTTAAATGTTCAACAGATTTCTGAAACGGAATGTGCCATCGAAATAAGTGATGGTGTTTGGGCAAGCATAACAAACCGAAATCTAAGCAGTTTCTGCACTTTCTTCTTGCATAATAAGAAACAAGGGAGATATAAGTTCATGGGTATTAAAAGATTATATTCTGAACTTATGGGTATTGAACCAACTGAATCTGATTTAGAAGTAATGAGGTGTTTCCTAATGCAAAATCGACAACAGGACATTGTTGAACAAAGAGCAATTTTGTTATTGCATGAGATGGCGAGTCAGCATCCCGATAAACTAAAGTTAGAGATGGACGGTAAGATTCCAGAAAAACTTTATATCAAAGGACAGGGCTACGATTGGCTACTGTCTAATACTAAATTCAAATCGGACATACAAATGGTTTCAACCTATGTTTCACAACCTATTCCTGAAACAAGGAATGATATGCCGCTTGAGTTTGAGAAATGTCAATGGCGTTGGAAAGGTCCAATTTGCATTGATAATATGTCCAAGGGTTCTTCTCTTGGCGACCAATTCGCAACAAGAGCACTGGCTCTAATAAATGATATTCACACAATAAAAATTGTGAATACCATTAAAAGATACTTAATAGCACCTGAAAATACAAATAGGAAGGATTTTAATGCAATGTCAAGAATGCCAATCGAATGAATTTGAATATAATGAAATTATGGGCGAGACTGCTTGTGTAACCTGTGGTCTTATTCTGATAACAGAACTGTTTGAACAGACAGTTAGGAGTATAGATGCTCATGGTGAAACCCATACTAAGGAAACTGTGGATTTAGGTAGCGTTATTAAGCATTCAGGAAAACTTCGTACTACTCAAGTACGCTATTCAACAAATGACGGCCATATTAGAAAAGGTATTGTTTTTGCAAATATGGTTCTAAGTTCTGTAACCGAGGCAAAGAATCTAAGAGTTAGAATAGATGAAGTGTATAGGGAATTATATTCTAAGCACATCTTTTCCACTCATCACCCATTAGAGGTGAGAGCAACAGCAGTAGTTTTCTTTGTAATGAGAGAAAACAGAACACCCGTTTCCATTAAGGAAGTTAGTGCTGAATTTAACTGTCAAGGTAAGAAACTTAATCGTTTGATTAGAAAGATTAACTCCCACTATAGTCATAGGATGAGTCAATTTCAAGAAGACCCTCAATATATGCTTAAGAAAACTGCGTATAAAATAACTGAAGATGTTGTTTTTATCTCTCAATGTATGGAAACGCTTGAGTTATTTGAGCCAATAGTAATTAGTAGCGACTATAACAAAACACCCGCATACTATGAGAGCATCTGTTGGATTTCAAAGAACATCTTTGTATATCCAAGAATTACATTGAAACTTATTGCCGAGAAGAATGATGCTTCTTGGTCGGCAATACAGAAGCAAACTAAGGAATTGTTAGGCTTAATTGGTCTAACAACTTGCGCCCAAGTAAAAGGCAAACAAATAAGTGAATTAAGGAGAGAATAGATATGAGAAAAATATTAATAATTGGGACAGGCGGTATTGGGTCATTTTTGACTCAGTATTTAGATAAGGTCGGACTATACAACATCACTGTTGCAGACCCCGATATTGTTGAAACTAAGAACTTAACCTATCAAAACTTTAAGAAAGGCCATGTTGGGCAGAATAAGGCTAGTGTTATGATGAATGAATATGAATCAGTCAATCACTACTCAAAGTTCCCAATCCTCACTACAAAGCAAATGGAAGGATATGCCTTGGTTATCTGTTGTGTTGATAATTTGAGTGTTCGTCGAACCTTATACAACACAAGTATTAAATGGCTTGACCTACGAGCGCAAGGTAGGAATGCCGCCCTTGTTAGCCACTTGGCCGATACCAAAATGCACGATACTTTGTTAGCGGGTAAAGATGGGTCATTTAGTTGTCAAGGAGATTCTTGGGATGGAACAAACAAAGCCGTTCATTTTATGCAAGTCGTTATTGCAGGAATGGGCGCACAGTGGATTCAAAGATATATGAATAAAGAAGAAGTATGCGAATATAAGGTAGTGAATGTATGAAAAATAAAACAAATAGAAAAGGAAGCAAGCCAATTAAATGGACAGTTAAGGACACTAATACTCTCCTTAAGTGTAAAGATAGAAAGGAAGTTAGGGCATTAGCACCTACTTTGAATAGGACTGAAAGTGCCTGTATTCAACGATGGTCTTCAACTAATAAATTAATGAAGGGTTCGATAGCAAGGCCAGTTAGCAATAAAGAAATGGGTAAGTTGGTGGCTAAGAAATCACCTAAGCCTAAGAATTCTATTAAGACAGTTAAACCCAAGAAGAACACTAAGCGTAAGAAATATGCCCCTCGATGGACACCCGAAGAAGAATTGTATTTGCTATGTAATTTCTATGAACTTTCGGTTGATGAAGCAAAGGCTCAATTTAACCGAAGTTATGGGCAAATTGCAAGCCAATTAGAAAAGATTATTGAAAGCGATAAGCCAGAACATCTTTCTATGTTAAGTAAAGCGGCAGGAATTATTTCAGAAAGAAAGAAAGCACAACAAACGCCTCTTAAGTTGACTCGAAAAGAGCGCAGGTTGGCTAAGAAGCAAGCAAAACTACAAAGACAACTAGATAAAATGAGGGATAAAGTTTGAATAGTTATGACCCCGATTATTTGGAAGAGATGGATAGACAAAGCATTCAAGCATTTGAAGACATGGTTGAAGAAAGAGCATTCTTTCAAGATACTATCGAATCTTCTATTATGGAAGAATACATCAAAGCAGACAAAGACTTTACGAATGAGTTTTTTCACCTCTCTATTTGGAAAGCATCTACAGTTATTCTAAATGGACTTGAAGTTCAAGTAGTAGTTGATGGTGATGATAAACTCCACATTTCTTATGGAACTGCTGGTTTCGTAAGTTTCTTGGAAAATCCAGTCGGACTTAAATTGCCTGTTAAATGCTGGATTCATACTCATCCATTCGGTTCTGCTTATTTCAGTGGAACTGATTGGAATACTGTTTCTATTTGGGAACCGTTGATGCAAACCGCCTATGTTTTAGGTGGTCCCGACCATTACGGACATTGGGAACAAGACACCCCAAATGAATTATGTATTCATAAAGATGGCTTATATACAACACAATACAAGAATGGAAGTGAAGAAGAATGAAAGAAGGAATAAGTGCAATGCATAAAATGCAAGACCGACCCATGAAAGAATTTAAGTTTTTACCCTTAACTCAAAGGTTGATGGAACATTCTAATCGTCACCCTGCGGATTTGGGAAATACTCGCCAAAGAAAAGGCATTACTTGGGGTAAGGTTGGAAAGCAAACTAAAAAAATAGTTGAATTTCACAAGAATCATGTTTATACATTTGTTGATAAAGACATGAATAAGGCTTGGGTGCAAGTTTCTGGATTTAAGGAGGAAGAAGAGTGATTCTAAGAGGTTGTGGAGAGTGGATTCTCGTTAAAAACGAACAATCTAACCGAAGTAGCGGCATTGTCAGTAAAGCAGACAATAAAGGACTATGCATGAGCGCAAGTGAAGATTATGAATATTTGGTAGGCAATATTGTGTATTTTGATAACACTGGTACTCAATATCAAATGATTGGTACTCTAACAGTAGTTCCTTTCTCTAAGATTTATGCCTTTGAGGTGGAACAATGAAGTTTGAAAAAGAATGGAATCGAATCAGTAAGAAAGTATATAAGAATGCCGTGAATCATGGATTCTGGCAAGAAGACCCCAATGATGGTGAACGCATGGCTTTGATTCATGCCGAGATTAGTGAAGCACTTGAAGCACTAAGGAATGGAAATCCATCATCTAACAAGATTATGGAATACAGTAGTCTTGAAGAAGAATTGGCAGATACGGTAATTCGTATCATGGATTATGCCTTTGGTAATGATTTAGATATAGCGGGTGCAATTATCGCTAAGATTGAATATAATAAGAGCCGCGAATATATGCATGGTAAGAGTTTTTAAGGAGGAATAGAATATGATTATACACGGAAACGAAGTAAAAGAGAAACTATTAGAAGGAATTAATTTGGTGGCTGATACCGTATTACCTACGCTTGGCCCACAAGCAAAGACTGTAATTCTTCAAGGTAATCCACCAGTCATTATTAATGACGGTGTGACTATTACGAAGTATGTTTCACATGAAGACCCTTATGTTCAAATGGGTGTTCAAATGGTTCAAAACTTAGCAAGTAAAGCACAAGATAAATCCGGCGACGGAACGACTACTGCTTGTATTATGGCAAGAGCATTATGTGAACGAATTAATAATGCTGATGTTGCTAACCTTCATACCCTTAGTAAGGAATTAAAAGAGGCACAAAATATTGTTATAGAACACCTTGAAATGTCTGCTTGTGATATTGGAGATGCTGATATTTTGAATGTTGCTACGATTGCGGCAAATAATGACACTTATCTTGGTGGCTTAATTGATACTGCTTTAGTTTCAGTTGGTCGTGACGGTATTATTACTGTGGAAGAATCCAATAGCCACCGAACTAATTTAGTCGTTCGTAAAGGGTTAGAGATTGATGAAGGATATTTGAGTCATTTAATGGCTAATGGGGAAGACGGTAAAACTACTTTCACCAACCCTCTAATCTTCACATCTAATTTGGCTCTGAAGAATTTTTCAGAAGTGTTGCCAATGTTAGAAATGGCCGCAGTAGAAAAGCGACCAATGGTTTTATTCGTAAAAGGAATGGATGGAACAGCATTGAATAATATTATCATGAATATCCTACAAAAGACAATTGAAGTGGCTGTTGTCACTGCTCCTAATTTTGGTGATGCTCAATTAGATGAACTTGGTGATATTGTTTCTATTGTTGGTGGTAGGCTCTATACTGATGAAAGTAAAGACGACCCAGAATTGGTGACGATTGCTGAACTTGGTAGTTGTGAGAAGATTATTATAACAAAAGAATCAACAACCATTGTTGGTGGCAATTCTGCTGATGAGCGAATTAATACTCTAAAGTCAGTATTCGATACTCTCGATGACGACTTCGATAAGAAGCGTATGAAAAAGCGAATCTCTCGTTTGAGTGGTGGTATTGCTACTATTCAAATTGGTGCTTCTTCTTCTATGGAGATGCGTGAAAAGAAAGAAAGGTTGGATGATGCTTTGAATGCAACAAAAGCGGCATTAGCAGAAGGTATCATTACAGGTGGTGGTCTTGGTTTGTTAAGTGCAAGAAAGAAATTGTCAATTGAAAAGACAGGGCATAAAATTGTTTATGATTCTTTGGAAGAACCTGTTCGTGCTTTACTGAGTAACAGTGGTAAAGTTAGTGGAATGGCATTTGATTCAAATGGTAATCCTAATTATGGCTACAATGCTCTTACTGAAAAGTATGAAGACTTATTTGAAGCAGGAGTCATTGACCCTGTAAAGGTAACAAAGAGTAGTTTTAATGCGGCAATGTCAATTGCTTCATTATTCTTGACTACTGAAGTTGCAGTCCTATTGGGGGAATAAGTATGGTAAAGCGAGCAGTGACAGTGACATTACCCGCACCACACAATGCTGAAATACCTTGTCCTATCTGTGAAGGAAATAAATGTAAGGTTTGTGGTAAAAAAGGAACACTGACTATCAAGGTTGCTCCTAAGATTCCTATTCAAAGGGCGCACATCATTAAGTATGTTGTTGATAACATACACGATGTAGCAAATGAAATCACTAAGACCTATGGTTTGGTCCCAGAAATGAATACCATGGAAGTAATCAATGTCAATGATGGTCAGTATGAAATTGTTCAAGTATCAAGCATAGGTGGCTCCTGTTGGATAGCCAATAGGTTAGATGATTTAGATACACCCAGATACTTTACTTCTAGAAAAGAATTAGATAAGTTTAAGCAGGGGTGGTTTAATGAGTGATGATTTTGAAACACAGGGAACAATAGCAAGGGATTCAAATAATGAAGTTCTTGTTAAAACAGGCGAGTATTATAATATCAAAGTCTTAGATATTCGATGGCACACCGCATCGAAGCCAACAAGGAAAGGTATTCGTATAAATATGGAAGAAGCAAAAACATTACTAAATATACTAAAGAGGGTTTTAGATGAATAACGACTGGCAAGAAAAACGAATAGCAGAATCTCAAGCAAAAAAATCTTTGCGTAAGGCAAATGACAAAAGACAATATGGTAATGGGTCTATACCAAGATTCCAATATAAGGCAAGTGCAATAATTGATTTGTTTGCTTTGTATGTTGATGAACAAATGATTCTTGCCCCTAACAGTGGTAAAGGTTGTAGGGTTCAAACTCACCATATTGAAACGGCGTTTATGAAATTTAGTCAAGAAATGGATAGATTTATGCTTAGGGAAAGAGAAATGATGATTACTCTTAGAAATACACTAAAGGAGGAAGAAGAATGAATTACGAAAAACATTGGCAAACAGACAAGACTATGAATGTGTGGGCGAAAGGAGTTAGAAAGAAACTTGAAGGTCGTTGGCTGGATTCATTCAATCAACAGTTCGCAACTATGAGTAAAGCAAATCAATATACTAGGGCTACTTATGTAATGTATTGGGAAATTCAAACAGATGATGAGTTGTCTAAGTATGCTATCTTTACTACTCAAGCAACCTTAATGACTATGGCAGATAAGTTTTTAGCATTGAATAAGATTCAAGAAGCAAACGCCGTTCACATGATGAATGTTAATTTTACTAGATTGATTGGTGGTCTTAATGAAGAAGAATGATTGGGAGTATTTAGCAAAGGCGTTGTGGTCCTATTCAAATAACCACGAAGGTCGTATTAGTAGCCTTCTAAAAGAATTAGTAATAACAGTACACAAAAATATGGAAGTGATTATAGATGACAATGAAAAAGATGGCAAGGCTGTTAGAAGCAACGGAAGACTTAACCCCAACACGACAAGTAATATTGATTTCGAGGGAACTGGAGAATTTTGAAGAGAAAGAAATATTCTTTTCAATACTGGCACAGGAATATCCTTCTAATAATATCGGATTAGCCAAAGCAAAGAAATGGCTAACTAAGATGTATAATTGTTTTGATGACGAGATTGAACAAGAGTATAATGCTCACGATGATTTGGGAGATGCAATTTATTATCTCGACCCATCAGCAACTACTCAAACAGAACACAACCTTCTCACATTTCAAAGGATGCTATCCTTAGATTGTGGCGGTGTTGATTCTAATGCATACAAAAGCATTGACTACTTCTTAGCAGATTTATCCGCATTAGAGGCAAAGTGGTTCATTCGTTACTGGTTGAAGACAACTAGAAACGGTTTGCGAGATGGTGTAGTAAAGAAGATTATTGCTAAGCATTACACTAAGAAAATTTCCTTAGTTAAAAAACACTGTAATTTTAATTCTATACAAAGTGTAGTTTCTTATTATGAGCGTGGCGAAGAACCTCCTTGTAATCTATCACATGGTAAGTTTATTTCACCAATGCTTGCTAAAGAAATCCCGATGAAGAAATGGCCTAGTAATGCTATTGTGGATTATAAGTATGACGGTAATCGTTATCAAATCCATAAGAATACCGATAGTGTAATTATCTTTAATCGTAAAGGTAATATCGTCACGCCGCAATTTGCTGATGTTGCACAACAAGTAAGGGAATACGAGGTTGTGAGTGCCATTTTCGACGGAGAAATTTATCCTATCAAAGAGGATGGGACGCCCGATGAGCATAAGAAAATGGGTACGAGAGTGCATTCTAAGGACCATGCGGAGGCTATGGATAGAGTTCCGGTACGGTGGGTTATATTTGATTGTTTGAAGTGGGGAGAGCGTACTATTATGGACCTGCCCTATTCTGAAAGATTGGAGCAATTCAAACTTAACCCAGACCAAGCACACAGAATGGAAGAAGGTGGAGATATTATAGCATTTTATAACAATGCTATCAATGATGGGTTTGAGGGAATAATAGTTAAAGACCCAACACTTGCTTATGAAGCAGGTAAAAGAAGCATTGGTTGGGCCAAATACAAACCGCCACAAATTGAATTAGATGTGGTTATTCTTGCGGCTTCTTATGGAGAAGGGCGTAGGGCAAATGTATTTGGTACATTTGAAATTGGTGTAAAGTCTACAACTGGCTTTACTAATATCGGTTCTATCGGAACAGGATTTTCGGATAGTGATTTGATTAGTTTAACTAATCAATTAAGGAAGATTGTCGAATCATTTGACAATGGAAGATATGTGTTCCTTCCAAGAGTTGTTTTAGAAGTTAAGGCTGATTTGATTAGCACTGATTCAAAAGGGAATATCGGTTTGCGATTCCCTCGGATGAATAGAATCCGTAACGATAAGTTCGTAGCAGACATTAATACAATTGAAGATGTGGAGAGATTAATATGATAGAAGTAGGAGGATTAACTGTAATTGACTTCAAGACATACACTTGTCTTGAAATTGACGATGGAGGATATGCACACTTAAAAGATGTAACAACAACACAAGGTAGGCCAAAGAAGATGAAGGCAACTCTTGTTCCCTATTTCATTGATGGAAAGTTTATAACACCGGAACCAGAACCAGTCGAACAGTATAAAATGAATACTACTTTCAGTCTTCGTAAGATTGCCACAAGTGAAACTGACTTATCAATTAGTCACGGAGCAATTAGGTTATTGAAAGAATGGACAGATACAGCGATACGCAATATGATTGCTAATGCTGAAAGGAATGCTGAGATTCGTGGTAAAACTACTATTGAGGCGGCACACTTCTTTTGGTTAGAAACTAATATGCAGGTTGAAGGCTATTGGCCGGACAACAACGAATACGCAAAGAAAGGGGAATGATTATGTTTAGTAAAGATATGTTAATTGGAATAATTTTAGGTCTGTCAAAGACTGATATTTACTTAGATAGGAACGACAAATCACAGATTGGTTATCGTGTTAGACTAAGAGTAAATCTAAGAGCAAATGCCTCATTCTTGTTAGCAGTTAAAAGAAGTTTGGAACAACACCAAATCAAAACTACCTACAAGGAAACAGAACATAAGACTCGACAAAAACCTATTCTACGAATAGGTGGAATTAAAAATCTATATCGCCTGTGTGAGTTAGTCCCAGACAACCTACCGGATTCTAAGGAGGAATGGGTAGTCTTTAGAGAAGCAGTTGATATTGTGGCAAATGATAGGCACTTGCAGTTAGAGGGCTTAGAAAGACTATTTGAATTAAAGGGAGTGGAATGATTGGGATTTACAACAATGGAAAACAAAAGACCAATACTTCTCACAGGCAAAGTAGGTACGGGTAAAACAACTAAAGCAAAAGAATGGTTGCCTACTGCCCCAGTGTATTATGCTAATGAAATGGATATAAGGGACTTAGGTTCTATGTCTAAAGATGATGGAATAATCATTGAAGACATTCATTTGAAGCCAAAGAAAGATGAGATACTTAATGTTCTTAGAAAGTATAGGGGGCAAGTAGTAATAACTTCTCTCAATGAAAAGAGCGTACCTAAAGACATTAAAAGTATGTGCCAAATTAAACGAGCGGGGTCAAACAAATATCTTCTTAATTCAATTAGGGAGATAGCCCCACGCTCAAGTGAACCACTATCAATGGAACAAGATACTTTTAGTTTAGTATCAATGTATCTTAGAGAAGCAGATAGAGATTTGATGGCAAATATTCTAAAGTATAACAAGCCATCAGACACTCAGATTGTGTCTTGGTTAGTTGAAAATATGCACCCCAATAAGTTATTGTTTATTGATGGTGTAGTTAAACGCAGGTGGCCTCAATCATATTTTTATGAGATGTTAGCCTATACCCATGCTGGAAAAACATTCGGACAAGTGAAGATGCCTAAGCGTGGAAAGTATTCACAGAAACCTAAACTGATTAAAAGGTTAGGAATAAAGACAGGAGAAGAACGCCTACTTCGACAGTATTTAAAGAACGAAGAGTTCGTTGAGTACGCTAAAACAAAATTAAACAATGGCGAATGCCGTATTCTTGGACTTGGAGAAAAGCGGCGAAGAAAGAAGACTGACCCAGTTAGGGTAAAACAAACATCATTAGGTGACTATTTATGAAACAAGATAAAGTATTGATTGATATAATTAAGATTTTGGAGAAAGGAGAACATACGACAGGAGAAATCTTAGATGCTCTAAAAGATAAGAAGCCTGTGATTTCTAGCCACAAGGGAAAGAATGGAAGAAAATATACTTATGGTAGGCGAAAGGGTTTTTATGCTCCTACTATGAATCAATTGGGTAATCTGATGCGTCGGGTTGCTGTAAAAACAGAAGTATGTAATGTAACAAAACAACAAAAATGGACACTAAAGGAGGAATATAAAAATGCTATGGACAGAAAAATATCGGCCCAATAAGATTGGAGAAATTGTAGGACAAGAACACTTCGTAATGGATGCTACGAGTTGGATTGAAGATAAGAATATGCCTAATGTGTTATTGTTTGGTAATGCAGGTACAGGTAAAACTGCGGCTGGAATTGCTTTAGCCAAATGTATTCTTGGTGATAACTTCAAAGATAACTTTGTTGAAGTGAATGCTTCCGACGATAGACGACTTGAAGTTGTTAGAACAACAATTAAGAACATCGCTCAAAGCGGAACTATTGGTGATGTACCTTTCCGAATTTGTTTATTAGATGAATTGGGTGGTATGACTATTGATGCTCAAAGTGCGTTGAAGCGACTTATGGAACGATATGCTAATAACATTCGTTTCATTATCACTTGTAATGACAGAAGTAAAATTATCCACCCACTGCAAAGTAGGTGTGCTAACTATCATTTTAAGCCACTCTCTAATGAAGTCATTCTTGAAGTAATCAAAGGAATACTTCATACAGAAGAGATAAACACCTTTGATGATGATGAATTAGCAGGTTTTATATATGAGTTAGATGGTGACTTACGCAGGGCGATTACTGAGATACAAGCCGCTAAATCATCCGGCTTCTCATTATCAAGACAAATCGAATCATCTCATCAAGAATACAATGAAATACTAATTGAAATTTTAAATAAGAATCCAAACAAAGCACTTGCAGACCTTCATAAAATTATTTATGAAGGTCGTAGCGTTAAACAAATCTGTTTAGGTTTGCATAATGCTGTGATTGCTTCGGATGGCTTGGATAATGCTACCAAGTATAAACTGTTAAGAACAGTCGGAGAAAGCGAATACCGCTCAACTACCATGACTCCGAAAGTATTACTATCATGGATGGTCGGGCAACTAATATAAAAAAAGGAAGTGAAAATATGTTAAGCGAAAAAATGCAAAACGAAATAGAAAAGAGCGCACAACACCTGAGTATGACGGTGGAGGAAGCAACAGAAAAATATACGGAGGTTTGTTCCGATAACAACATTGAACTAAGTGATGATTTAGGTTTGGGCCTATGGCGTTCATATGCGGCACAATTTGTACGAAGGGCAAAACAAGGACAACAGACACAAAGCACAGGGAGTAATTCTCTTGTTAAGAAATGTTTTGGTTTCTTCGTTGCTTTGGAAGCACCGAGAGATATGATGAGTTGGAACCGTAGTCGAGCAAAGGAAGAATACAACCGTGATTCTGACAATGCTTTGAATGAAGGCCATGTAGCAATTGCTACTCAAAATGCTTTAGGTAAGTGGATGGTTAGTCGTTACCATGATGGTGAATACCAAGAACGAATGGTTTCGGATTTACCAACAGGTGCAGAAGAAATGCCAGATGGTGCTATGGTTATTCCATTGGACAATACTAAAACATATATGAATGGTGGAGAAAACCGTAATTATGGTAAGCCTTTGCCTTTGGAACAAATGCGTCGAAGTGGTATCTTTTATGGAAGTGTTGATGGTGCTGAAATGAAGCCCCTTCAATTCTCTTATAAGAATCAAGGTGGAGTGGAGTTTATTCCTGATTGTTATGACTTTGTACATTTTGTTGCTATTCCATCGGAAGACGGTAGTAATCTATATGGGATGACTATGACAACAAAGAACAGTTTGATTCGCAATTCTGACTTAGACCCAGAAAACTCAGACTATCGAGATATGGGTGAAGTTGATTGGTTAAGTGTTCTTAATGAAAACTTTGAGAGTCATATGGTGGAATTGGTTGAACTTGACCGAGCGCATATTACTCGTCAAACTCTACCTGCTAAAGACCGCTTTATTGTGACAAGCGGTACTGTTTGCAATATGAATATGATGCCGACTTCAAATGGTAATCGCATTCTAAACATTACAGACTTGAATGCTGAATTTGATTATGATAATGAGTCAAACATGACTACTTGTTGGATTCCAGAACACTTGGAAATTGGCTTTGGTATTGGTTCAGAAATTGTCGTAATTGGGCGTACTTCACAACGCTTGGTTGATGGAGAAGCAGACCCAGTGACTATCAATGTTTCTTCTGTCTTAGTGACAGATAAGCGAGGTGCGCCAGTTCAAGTGGATGCTCCTGCTGAAGAATCATTTGATTGGTTTTAAGTGAGATAATATATTCTTGTGTGCGTGTGTAAATATATTCCAATGAATGATATTCGAGTGGGTGCGAAGCCTACTCCAAAAGGAGGAAAAATAAATGAATGATATTATAGAAAATAAATTTATTCTTAAGGGGGAAAGTTATATTGCTGATTTGGCAAAGGTTGACTTCCTCACTTGGAATGAAAATGAAAAAAACAAAGGCCAATATTTCATGAAGTTCCACATTGGAACTAAGGAAACAAGGTTTATTTGTTCAAGTAAAGATGAACTACTAGGCATTATCAAATCATGGTGTGCCGCTAATGGTAAAGATGTAGATATTAATAAAGATGATATAGGTGATTGGCTTGCTAGGGACTAAGAAAGAAAAAATAAATTTTAAAGAATTGATGGCTCAAAAAAGAGCACAACGAAAGGCACGAATGGTATTAGGTATTTGGGGAGAACCCAAGACTGGTAAAACTGGAATTGCATTGGATTTCCCCGATAAGAACATTTATGTTCTTGATTGGGATAGAGGTGTTGCATCAACTTGGATTCAACATCACGATACAACAGAACGAATTAATGTATATTGTCCAATTGTAATGCGAAAGGATAACATTATGGATATTGATAAGAGCGAGCAAAACTCTCTTGACTTCATTAACTTTGCTAAAGAACAAATGGAAGCAGGTGAAGATATTGTATTCGTTATGGATGGTGTTGATACTTGGCTTGATAGTTGTATTCTAAAGGTTAATCCTAACCCAAGAGTTGTGACAAAGATTATGCCATTTCAGTATGGTAATAGAAACAAGACTTTCTATTTCCTATTGGAAGCAATTTACCAGTTGAACTGTGATATAATTTACATTACTCACGAAACAGAAAAGTATGTTGATAATACCCCTGTTGGTGTTCAACCTGCTTGGAAAGATTGGGGCGGAAAACTCGAACAAGAAATTTACTGCTCAAAGAAGAAGGTAAAGAACGAGTTGCATTTCAGTGCTGAATTGATTGGTTCACGAACCAATGGTAATTTAGTAGGAAAGAAATGGACTGTGCGTGAAGGAACTCCCCCTAATATTCAATGGAACGGTGTTCCTGAATTAAGGGAGGGTAAGATTTGAAATTTGTAGTAAATAATAAACACATGGAGAAAGCATTAACAGACATTCAAGGTAAAGGAAAGTATCTCGGTAATGGCGGTCTATCATCTTCTAAGATGGGGTCATATTTTTATATGGCTTTGGCTGGTAATGAATTGGAGATTTGGAATGGAGACATGACCTTTGGTATGAATATCACACTAGAAGTAGTAGGCATAAACAATGGTTCTTTTATTGGTAATGCTGAAATGATTATCCCATACTTGAAAAAGTTTGGCGATGATGTGAGTTTTGAAAGTGGAGATTTTTTGAAACTTTCTTCGGGAAGTAAAGTTGCTTCCCTCCCTATGGTTGTTAATCATCCAAACATGGATGCAATTGTAAGGATTCGTGAAATGCTTAAGCACATCTCCTATGAGGAAGAATTAGAAAAACTATGGGCTTTTGGTTCTTCTAACTTTGAGGGTGCGTTTAAGTTAAATTCAACAGTGTTTAAAGATGCCATTGGTCTTTGTGAATTGGTCAAGAGCGGTGTCTATAAATTAAACTTTGATGGAGGTAACTTAACCTTTTCAAGCACTACAAATGCTTCTAATAAGTATGAACAAGGAATTGAAGTATCTTCTCATATTGGTGAAGCGGCTACACTAGAGTATTCCGGCCCACTACATAATTTCTTTGAGCCACTACAGCCATTGAACTTTTATGTAAAAGATGAGTTCCCATTACTTATTGTGGGACAGGATAGAAAGATATTAAAAGCCCCGTATTCGGGTGGTCATTAAAATGATAATTAGTAAATGCATAGATGAAAAACACATATACACAGCATGGAGAGAGAATGGTGAACGGCAATTCAAACTTGAAGCGTTTGAGCCATACTTCTTTATTGAAGATGATGAGTTTCAATTTGAGAACTACACTGTAAACAAGTATATTTCTAGACCGTTTAAGTACGAGAAGGGAGAATGGCTTTCTTTAAAAGGAAAGCCCTTGAAGAAAGTAATTGTCGAACAAGCCACTGATATTTACAAAGCCCGCAAGATGTGGAATAAAACATACGAAGCAGATGTACCTTTTGGTTTTAGGTATGCTATTGATAAATTAGAGGAACTACCTGAATTCAAACTGCGTAAGTGGTATTGGGATATGGAATGGCAACAAGGTGGAGAACACCATGATAAAATTACTGTTATAGTTGCTTATGATAATTATGATAAGGAATATTACCAATGGGCTTGGTTCCCCAATTATGATGGTGACAAAGAACTATTCTTTGATAATGAAAAGGATATGATTGAATCCTTTATTCAGTGTATGATTGACAAAGACCCAGATATGTTAATTGCTTGGTTTGGACTTAAGTTCGATTTGCCTAAGTTGCTTGATAGGTGTTGTGCGTTGGGTATCAACCCCATGCGTATGTCGCCCATTAACCGCATAGAGGGTGTAAAGAAAGCCGGTAATGGACATACTTTCAGTAAGGCTGAAAGTGGATTCTCCCCCATACAACAGCCACTAGGGGGCCGCATAACCCTCAATTTAGACCTTGCTTTTGAGCGTCAGTGGAATGATTCACAAAGAGGAACATTACCATCAATGAGCCTTGAATATGTTTCACAGACTTTATTCGGAGAAGGTAAATCAAAGGAAACTAAATTTGAAGACCCGAATGAATTTTATCGTAGGGGTTGGCTTGAAGACACAGAAGCGTATTTAAAATATGCTTTGGTCGATGTTGAATTACTTGTACGAATAGATGAAACAAACTTTTGTAGTGAGGCTATCGTTGCTTTACAGCGTTTGCTAGTCGCACCATTTGAAGCGTGTTTTTATGCAAGCCACATGGGTTCTATATACTTTATGCGTAATGCTGATTGGATTTGTAAAACTGGAAGTAAAGTGGATAAAAGAGAAGAGTATGAAGGTGCTATGATTTATGACCCGCTTAGTGAGAATACAAATGGATTACATCTTAATGTAGCCGCTTTTGATTTTGCTGGATTATACCCATCAATGATGATTTCTAGGAATATCTCATGGGAAACTAAAAGTGAAGAACCTACTGAATTTGGTTGTGATATTGCTACACCGAGGGATTTTAGCGAAGCGACAAGAACTCATATGCTTTACTACAAAACAGATAAATTGGGTTTGTTGCCAAGAGCAGTTCTTGAATTGAAAGATTTGCGAAATGAATATAAGCGACTTATGCGAGATGCAAGGGAAGCCGGAGATGATTTAGAAGTGGTTAAGTGGCATAACAATCAAATGGCAGTAAAGCGTTTAATGGCTTCTTTTTATGGCATTGTTGCCTTTCAAGGATTCGGTTGGGCTGATGTTAATTTGGCCGCAAGCATTACAGCAAGTGCAAGAGAAGCAATTAGATTAGCAGCATTTAAAGCAAAGGAGATGGAAGTATGAAATTATCAGAAAAAGAACTAGAAGTGTTGGCTGAAAAAACAGTAGAAATCTTAATGAAAGACCCTTTATGGCAGAAGAGAATAATGGATTCTTTAGAATATAGAGCACAAAAAAAGCATTATGATAAAACATTTAGGGGTTTTAATAAAAGACTTCTTGATATGTATATTGATATTGAAAGCATTAAGCGCAACAAATTACCATTTCAAAATATTCCTAATCCATTAGCGGATAATATTAGAAATCTAGTTATAGAAGAACTACCTAGCGTTTTAGATATGTATTTTAAGTTAATGGAGGAAGACGAATGAAGTGCGTAAATCCATTAAAACATAATCCTCAATTTGAAGGAAAGCATCACTGTAAGGCTTGTGAAGCACAAAGAATATTAACAGAATTAACAGGTGAGGAAGAATGAGGCGACCGAAGATGAATAGATTTATGAAAAGATGGATAGACGAAGCAGTAGAACATCACCCCGAACCGTTTTCAGCAAAAGAAATACAAGAGAGAGTGATTACAATGCGGTCAAATAATAGTATCTATATTACTGGGGCAATCTCAGTAGGGTTCTATTTAAATAATGTTTGCATACGGGAAACATTAAAAGGAAAAAATGTTTATAGGAGGCGAAAATAATGAAAACTAAATTAATTACAGTAAAGGTATCTTATGATACTGACGAAACTTGGGAAATAACGAAAGAAGAAATTCGTGACATTCTCAAGATGATGAATAACTTAAAGAGGAACGCTATAATTCTCAAGGAGGAAGAAGTATGATGATGGATAAAACCAACGAATTACTAGAAGAACTCCTTCTAATGATTGCTAAAAGCAATAAGATATTAATGATGGTAAATATCGTAAATATAGCAACTATCATAACAATAATGACGGTGATACTATGAAAGAAAATGCAATGCAACAAATAGAAAAGAAAATAAAAAGACTAGAAGCGGAGATTGAATCCCTGTATAAGGAGAATGAACACATTGTTAAGATGTATAAAGCCATTCAAGAACTACAAGAGATGCACGATTCTCCGGCTATGAAATTCACATACTACTTGGGGTGATTACATGGGTAAATTAATTGAAATAATGTTTATTATAGCCGCAATTATAGTTGTATGGCCTATACTAATGCTCGCTTCTATTTTTGGTGAGTAAAATGAAAGTAGTTTATGGACACACTGATTCAATCTATGTCCAAATAGATTCTGTTGAAATTGCACAAGAAGCAATTAAAGAGATAGAAGCATCGGTTAGGGAACACTTTCCCAATGTGATGAATTTAGAACAGCACCCAGTTGTATTAGAATTTGAAAAGTATTACTCCGCATTAGGTGTGGGGGCAACAAAAAATAGAAACGCGGGTATGATTACTTGGGAAGATGGGGAATGGTTAAAAGAACCTAAGTTTACACTGACTGGCTTTACTGCTAAGAGAGTAAGTGAAACTCCATTTGCTAAAGAAATCCAAACTAATGCACTGAAGAAGTGGGTTAATCAAGAACCGTTGGGTAAAATTAACGCATCTTTATATGCCATATATTCTTCTGTACTGAAGAAAGAAATACCTGTTGCTTCTTTAGTGAAAAGGAGTAGATTAAAAAGTGAAAGATTCACAGTCAAGTGTAATGAATGTAATTCAAAGTACGACCTACACGAATGCTTGAACATTAAATGGTGTAAAAGATGCGGTAGTGAAACACACAAGTTTGTCACATTACAAAATAAACGACCTAGTATTGGTTCTGGGATTGCGGGTGTTATATATGCTAAACAAAAACTAAATGTGACTTTTGACGATTCATACCTATTTCTCAAAGTTAAGTATAACGACACCTTTATCAACCCACTGACGAAGGAACAAAAGCCGGTGGAATATATCTCCGGCACAACCTATGAAGACTTCAATGATTATGAACCGGATTGGGAACACTACGCACAACAAGTCTTGAAAAAGGCTGAGCCTATTTATCGAGCGATGAATTGGGACATATCTAGTATCAGAACAGGAAAATTACAAACAAAATTAGAGGATTGGTTTTAAATGAATAACGATGAAAAATATGAAGCAGTTATATCCGGCATGGATGAATTTACATACGATTGGAAACCGGAGAATTATGATGACCCGTCTATGCCCATCTTAAAAATCACCAAGTCTTCTCTTGGTTCTTTTGATTGGTGCAATAAAAAGTACGACTTTTCTTATATTCAAAGACTACCCCAAGACCAATCGGAGGCTATGCGTAAAGGAACTGTACTGCACAACCATAGAGAAGACTATTTTAATGAATTTGATGTTAAGAAAGCAGATTCTATGTCTGCTGATGAAGTGGGTAATTACATAACAGAAATGACACCCATTGATGAATACTATGATATTTCTCTAAACATTGCTTCCTTTGAAACAAACCGTTACTTGGAAGCGAGAACAGAAAATAAGACAAGTGAGTACTTACCAGTATGCAATGAAGGTAAATTTGATGCGGAAATAACTATCCCTAAAGGCCCATACAAGGGTGATGCATCACTTAATTATGAACCCTTCACTTTACAACGAGATTATAAGATTCATATTCAAGGAATCATTGATAGAATTTTTATGGAAGACGGTGGTTATGTTCCTTTTGAGTTTAAAACGGGACCATGGAAAGACTACAAGGCAGGAAGTATGCGTAAAGAAATGGCATTCTATCAACTACTCATTGAAAATGCACCCGAAGAAGTTCTAATTAAGAATGGACTTGACCCAAACATACCTGTTACTCATTGGGGTTGGTACTATCCTGTATCAAACTATGTGTTTGCTCAACCAGTTAAGACCCGTTCCATGACTTCGGTTATGTTTAGCATAGCAAAACTTCTTAGGGCTTATGAACAGAAACAGTTTCCCACTAAGTTTTATTATAAGACCTGTTCTTTCTGTAGTTTCTTTGGAATCTGCGATGCGGCACAAGAAGATACATGGGTGTGATTATATGGACGATATGCAAAAGATTGCGGAAGATGCGATAACAATTTTATCTCATCTTGGAAAGTATGATGAGGATATTAAAGGATATGCATTAGCACTCCTAAATAGATTTGAGGCGATTAAATATGAACAATGAAATAATAAAACTTAAAGTCTTAGCAAGGGCTTGGACATTCTCAGAAATATCTAACCTCAAACAAACCATTGATTCTTTATCTAATGAAATCTATAATGAATCAAAACTTAGTGAGCGATTTAATCTCATACGAGAAATAAAAATAAATGAAGGTTTCGTTGGACATACTTTTGAAGATGTTATGCGAAGTGCAATAAAAACAAAACTCTCCGGTGAGATAGCCGGAGTAATACGAATAATGTTAAATACAGCAACAGTTGATTTTGGAGGAAATGAAAATGAAATATCCGAGGGAAGTATGGGCGGGGAGCCACATAAAGAACGCACCACAGATGAAAAGAAAAGTAGTCTTATCGAAGAATGAATATGTTGATTTTGTTAATGCTCAAAACAATAGAACGAATGTTTATACTACAGTATATGACTTCGAGCATTTTTCAGAAACTTCAAAGATAGATTCATCAGTAATTCTTGATAGGATTTTTCTAGACTTTGATGCTCACGGTGAGAAAATAGAGAAAGCATATAGAGATGTTAAGATTATTATGGAGTTAGTTTTAGAACAGAAATTTGAATATACTCTTTTCTTTTCAGGTCGTGGTTTTCATATGTTTATATTCGGAGAGGAAGCAAAGGACATGAGAAGTATTCAGTCTTTCTTTAGAGAGATTAAACAATACTTAATATCAAAGGTGGGTAAGGACATAACTCTTGATGATAGAGTTGGTCAAACTACTCGATTGAGACGAGTGCCAAACACTGTGAATATGTCCTCTATGAATAATAAAGGTAACTCCCTCTTTTGTATTCCCTTGATAGAAGAAGACCTTTCAAAAGAAGTAAGCCACATACTTTCCTTAGCATCAAGTATGCGCCTTATACCATTCAAAAAGGGTGGCGAAATCAAGGCTAAGTTTCCCGACGCACCCCCCATTGAAGCAGTTGGGGGGGAGGTTTCCGTACCCGAATACAGTGGTAAATTACCTATCCTTCCATGTTTGCACAATGCTATCATGGTGGAGAATCCCTCGCACATGGCAAGAGCATACCTTGTTTCTTGGTATAGAGATTTATTAACACAAAGAAGACCCCTACAAACAACAGCAGAAAAACAAAAAGTATTAGACATAATAGTAAACGAGATTAAAGAATTAGTAAAAAACAATGAAGAAATTTGGTTAGACTGGGACGAATATGAAACAAGAAAACACGCACGATTCACAGTGTTTGGTAATTATAAAACCCCATTCTGTAAAACTGTGCTAATCCCCGATGGGTATTGCGTGGGGAAGTGTTGGCGATACCCGACCTTTTTAGATAAGGAGGACTAATATGTTAATAATAGATAGCAGGGAAAAAGAAGGCTCTAAGTTAGTTAAACTAGTTGAGAGTAAAGCGAGAAGTTTGAATATACAAACTGAAAAGAAGTGGATTGAAATAGGAGATTATGTTTTTGATGATGTTTGTTTTGAAGCAAAGTCAACTACAGATTTCTTGGGTTCAGTAATCAGTAAAAGATTATGGACCCAAATAGATAACATGGATAGACATTACAAAACAAATATTGTCATCATCTATGGTACTATTCAAGAAGCAATATTTAATGTTAAGAAATACAGCAAGGCTAAAATACAAGAGCCAGCCAGAAGTATTATGCTAAACAACAAATTCTTAGGAGCAATAGGAAGAATTACATTAGATACTGATGTAAAGGCTTTTTGGGTTCCAACAGAAGAAGAAGCATCCCTAATCATCACAGCAATATGTAAGATGAAACCAATACAAAGAGATGTAATACGCCCCGAAGTATTCAAAAGAGTGACTACGGATGATTTAAGACTTGATGTTCTCACAAGTATTAAAGGTGTATCAATTAAGAAAGCCAAACTTCTAATCAAGGAGTATGGTTCCGTTATGGAAATAGGAGAACAAACAGAAGAGGAATTACAGTACCTTGATGGTGTCGGGCAAGTTTTAGCCTCACGCATTCTAAATACTTTAAACTCAGAAAAGAAGGTGAAAATATGAATGATGAATATGATGAAGAATACGAGAATGAAATCTTTGAAGATTATAAGCAAGCAAGTGCTGTGTTTCAGCAAAACTTACCTGCCGTTGTGCAACAGTTTCAAAAGTCAGCAATGGATATTTCTCACTTTAATGAAACTCCTGCGGTAATTAGTTTCTTTACAATCTTAGGACAATTATGTAAAGACTTTATTGCAGTACCCTTTGAAGAAGAATATGAAGATTCAAGAATACACTTTCTTCACATTCAAACTTCAGGTACAGGTAAAACCACACTATCTAACTTTGTGCAACCTATTGCCAGAAGTGTGTTTGAGAAAGTAAATGCGAAGAAAAAGCATAGTTTTAATACTAATGTCGAAGTTCCTGTAAAGGACAATAATGGAAACATTGAAAAGGACGCAGATGGTAATGCTATAATGCACTATGCAAGAAAACACTTTGATGTATTTTCAGTTCAAGTAGCAACATCAGCCGCACTTGTTGGGCATTATGCACTTCAAGATGAAATGGAAACTGATGATAACGGAAACTCCCGTTTAACTGGAAAGAAGATTCAAGTTAAAATGACAGGAGCATTAGAAGGTAGTGGGTTAGCACATTGGGATGAGTTTGAACGGTCTGGTATTTTTAGTCCTAATTCCCATCAAGTGGATATGGTTGTGTTTCTTAACACTATGTTGAATAGTCTTCATGGAGAATCGTGGGTAATGAAAAAACAACTAAAAGAAGGAGACATGGTTGAAACTTTTGGAGAAAGGTCAGTATTGGCTATGACTTATCCACCTACTGAATTAAATAGAATCATGACAGAAACAGGACTTCTACAAAGAATGCTGTGTTATATTCGTGAAGTACCCGAAGCAATACAACACAATATCAGAAAGAAAAAGATTTCAAAGTTTGGTAAGTTTAAGGATAGACAAGGCCCAATGGATAAGTTTTCTGAAGAATTTATGAAGATGTATGATTTGGTCTTGGAAAGATATGAAGAAAAACTAAAAGAAGGAAAGAGCGAAATAGAAACTAAGTGTACCATGATGGAATACACTGAATCTGCGAATGCTTTGCTAGATTTAGAATATGAAAACATGGTAGGTTATATTAACGATTGTGGATTGTTCGTTAGAGAGGTCGCAAACTTGTTTATCAACCGTTTGTATATTACCACTTCCAAGTTGGCAGTATTATGTGCTATTGCTCAAGCACCTTACATTAAAGATAAAAGTAAGAGGTTCCAAGTGACGGGTCAAAATGTTAGGCAAGCAGGGGCCATTACCCGACAATGTTATATATCATTGGTAGAATGGCTTGAACGGAGCCTAAAGGAGCGGCGTATGTCCTCCCCAATCTTCAATACAAAGCCATTCAAAGAAAAATACGAAGAGATGGCTAAAAAGACAGAAGACGGTTGGGTTAATAGAAAATTATTTATATCTGAGATGTGTAAAGAAATTAAAAAATCTAACTCTCAGACAAATTTAATTTTTAAAAATAAAGTCGTCCAGAATTTTGAAATCAAAAAAATTGGCAGAGGAAACTACATTAAACTAAAGGAAGTTAAACTATGAAGTACGAAAATACATATGTCGTTTTTGACATAACAAAAGGCCCGAAAGTGATAATTGAAACACTAGACACCTATGGTGACGAAGGTTGGGAATGTTGCAGTATGCTATCAGTAGCAAACACAAACATTGTTGCTTTCTTAAAGCGACGAGTTGGCGGAGAAGAAACAACCGTCGATGAAGAAAGTGCAAAGATTTCAAAACTTTGGTCTAACGGTTCGTGAACAAAATGTCTGTTCTAGCGTTAGATATTGAAACAAAGAATATGTCACATGAGATTGGCGGTTTTGGTAATACTCATATGTTTCAAGTGTCAACTGTTGCTACATGGGATGGGAGTACCGGAACAGTTTATGTTGATGAACCAGTCGATACTTTCGCAAAAAGTGGACATATTGTTAAGTCACTACAACAACTTAAATATGATTTAGACGACCACTTTCAAAAGGGTGGAGAATTACTTGGGCATAATATCGTAGCGTTTGATTTACCCATTCTTAGGGATTCTATGGACATATATTGTATTCACAAGTATATTAATGCAAAGCAATATATTGATACTAGCAAAGATTTATTAAAAGGACACGGAGAAAGATTCCAATTGAAGAACTTAGTTAAATGTACTATGGATGATTTTAAACTCATGGATAGTGCAGATGCACCTAAGTTATGGAAGATGGGAAGATATGACGAAGTAGTCGAGTATTGTATGAAAGATACTCAATTAGTATATGACCTTTGGGCATACGGTAAAGAGCATGGGATTGTAAAAGCATTCTCGATAGAAAAAGAACAACACATTGATTTAGGAGTTGATTGGTAATGGACACAGCAGAATGGTTCGGCTTATTTGTTTTCTTGATTGTCGTTTCGTTGTTATTCTTCGCAGCATTTGGTGGTTCTAATATCACTGAACAAAGCGTTGAAGAATACATCAAACGCCTACTTGGAGATGAACAAGAAGGCGAAGGTAAATGAGTTTAAAACAAACTTGTAAGTATTGTGATAAAAGTACGCTGGCGAAGCGTATCTTAGGGTTTTATGTCGGTTCTAGCGAACAGACAAAATTGTGGGAATGTAGAGAGTGTAAGGGCATTTGGGGAGTTAAAACTCAATAAAAAATATTTAGGATAGGTTTGGCTTTATGGCCGACCTGTCCTTTTTTTT
>TARA_R110000803_G_scaffold162194_1_pt1 | contig 43606 bp, 72 predicted proteins | sample TARA_R110000803 | Tara Oceans TARA_R110000803 (sample SAMEA4397772) | marine metagenome | biome: Polar Biome; feature: [SRF] surface water layer (ENVO:00010504); material: water (ENVO:00002006), including particulate matter (ENVO:01000060) such as... | depth 5 m | reverse complement strand
CAGTGACACCTTCTCCTGTATATTGCTAGGAAGAACCTACGATTTTTCAGGAGTCAATCACATTATTCTTACACCAACCATGACACACATCGCATCACCATCAGATCTATTTTGCGTTTGCAAAAAGTTTTTAGCCAGGCCATCATGAGCAATACAACATGCCCAATATTATCTCACCCAATTAAATTATATACTTATAGTATTCATCTGTCTTGACTATCCAACATAAGACAATGAGCTTGAGGCAAGCTGACATAACTGCCCCGTGATTATGCCAAGAGTGCTCAGTATTTCCATGATGGAGAGAGGTTGCACATCATAAGTGATCACGTTAATGAGTCACCATAGACTCAGGATTGTTGGAAGGTATTGGATGACGCACAGAGGGACATGGTCATTCTTAGTTGGGAAATAACCGGGCCATTGGCTCAACACCCACCCCCCTTAATGCACAACTTCAATCACTCTTTTTCCCTCCCAGGAGAAAGTTCCCCTATGTAGGTTAGGGTTAATCCCTCTATTCCCAATTTTGTTTTTTACGTTATTTTTTTAATGTTTTTTGATGTTCATATTTGAGCTGTAAGGCACTTTTTTAATTTGCTGGAGTCAATGTGTGGAGTGTGGGATTTTTTCTAATTTTGAGCAGCCTGGGGCTGTCTCATCGCAACTCTTTGAGTCGCTTCATGGTCATTTTTTTGTTGTGTTTGTTTAATCTGAAATTTAGTTGATTTATAAATCTCTCATTGAATTTAATTGCAACGTGTTTCAATAGCGGCCTGGTGTGGAGTCGCCTCATGATAATTATTGATATAGATGCGACTGCTTGCTTTTTAAATCCCTTTGAATTTCCCTTGAATACTTGAGTTGTTTTTGCCCTCTGAATAAAGGCTTTTTTCAATATGATTTTTCTACCAGGTTTTATTTCAGCTTTTATTATTCTACGTTTTTTTACTTTTATTCCCTTCATCTTAATTATGTTTTTTGATCCAGAAACAAACTTGATGATTGGAATTGGCTCTCCCTTATAGAGTATTTTTCCCTCAAGGCTTTTCAGTGATCCACCCCTGGCCTTGATGATAAACATCTTTTTTTTCACCTCTGCTTTTGAAAGTCCACTTGGTTTAAGTTTATAAGTGAGGCCGACCCTTGAGATTGATACTTTCCTGGCAGAAATAAGTGTTTTATTTATTGCCGTCCTTGCTGCCTGGAGCACTATTTTTGATTTGATCTCATCGAGATACTCTGGGATTTCATGAATGTTACTGCTGATGTCAAAATCGATCATAATTAGATATTAACACAAGAGGGCCGTCCTAGCCCTCTAATGTTTTTTTGAGAGACATTTGATGAAGTTAATGAAAGATAACATTTGTGATCCTAACTAACTCCTCACACACACAATTTAATTATCTACCTGGTGATGATTTGGATCAAGTTTTGATTGCTCTATTTTTCTCTATTTTTCTCATTTTTTCATACAATTCATTGATTTTTCTTTTTTGACACTCCGAGAGATCCATCATCTCCAGTGCAATCAATGTCTGAGGCCTATCTGAGATCCCAATTGATGTAATTTCTCCAGGATAGAATCTTTGCATCCATTTGAGCTTTAATAAAAGAGAGTATTGTGTCATATTTATATTTTAATCTAATGGCCTGGAGGAAAGCAATGTTTAGTAAATTTATAAGTTGGTTAAATGGTATTTTTGAGAAAAAGAGCTCCTTGAAAATAACAGTGCATCATGAGACAAAAACACCCTATGAGGATGTTGTCCCCTATGTTATGGGAATTAAGATCGCTTTGGTTGTTGGACACACTGTTGATCATCCTGGTGCTTTGAATTATCTGGGAGAGAGTGAGAATTCTTTCAATAGTTTTATAGCAACTAAGGTTGCCCATGAACTTAATGGCCAGGGGATAGGTTGCAAGGTTTACAGGAGAGATAAAAATCTTTCATATAGCAAACAAGTCAAAAAGGTTTCAAAGGAAATTAAGAAAGATGGGGCCAGTGTCGCTCTGTGTTTACATTTTAACTCTTTTAAAGAGAGTGCCCATGGATGTGAGGTTTTGATCTCTAAAGATCACGCATTCTTTGGGAGTGATAAAACTTTGTTTTCATATACTCTTGCAACGTATGTTGTGCAGCAATTAAATAGAAGAATGGGATTGAAAAAGAGATCTGATGATGGAGTGTTGAGTGTTGATGAGAATCATAGTGGAGGGAAAATGCTTTCTGCCCTCCAATCAAATAAATGTGCTGCAGTATTGGTTGAGCCTGTTTTTGCAAATCTCAGGACAACTGAGTCTGTCGCCTTTTTTGAGAATAAAGATAAATATATTAATTGTTTGGTTAATTCATGCAAGATGTATTTAAAAAATAAGTAAGTTTTTAATTGATTAATATGCTGGCCAGGCCTGGGATCTATTTCCTCTGCCTGGTCTTTTTTTTATCTCCAAATCTCTCTATTAGAATTATGGGATCAACATCGAATGCCTCAGTGAATACATTTGCAACATTATTTATCACTGTCTCCTCAACTAACGGATCTAAATGAATTCCAAGTCTTTCAAGAGTAGCATGTCCCAGCTCATGGGCCAGTGTATTGATTTTCTTTTCCAGGGATAGGGACTCGAGCAATTCAATTTGAAAGTTCTCTCCACAAAAATTCCCTGCATTATCATCTTCTAGTTTTTCAAGCTCAATCACCTTGCAGTCTTTTCCCAGGACTGGAATAATTAAACCATCAAATGAAATCTTTTTCGCCATAATATATCCCATTGATCTCACACCACCCATGATTGGTGTGATGAATTTTTTGTTTTGCGTCCATTAATTTAAGATTTATTGTCACCTCAAGAAATCCAGTGTCCCAACCGCAAGAGTTGGAAAGATATTCTGCATCAGGCAAATGCATTCCAGGAGTCTGACTCCATGTCACCTGTTTAACTAATTCAGTCCTGGGATCTATAAACACATTGGGAGCAATCTTTCCCTGGTGATGGTGTCCATTTGATCCCGACATCGAGAGCAATCTTTTGTCTGGTATATGAGCAAAGACAAATGATCCAAAATATATTCTATAATTCTTTTTTATTTCATTTTTAATATCTTGATTTGAATAAGCACCCAGATCAAATTTTGATGCCCAATTAATTTCAAACTCATCCAAACCAAAAACGTCCTTGAAAGAAAGTCCCATCACATCAGATAATAAAACTCTTACGTTTGGTGTTGAGTTGGCCAATAAATGCAACAATCTCATTTCGTGATTTCCTGCAATCAGATCTATTTGAGCGTCTGGACATGCTGCTCTTAATGGAGCAAAAACTCTTTCTCTGACAAAGTTAAAACGTCCAACTATATCGATGTGTCTTATATCAACTGGATATTTTCCAAATTCCAACATGTCATAAATATCTCCATTCAAGCAGATGACATCGGGCTGGATCAATCTGCAAGTTTCAATAAAAACAGAAAGACTGAATTGACAACACTCTTTGTCGTGCAAATCTGACATAGCTAATATTTTTCTAATGTGGCCAGGCCTGCCAGTAAAATTCTTTTTATATTTATCAAAGTAAGGGAGCACCTCTGATTGAAAATAGGATCTGTAATGATCGAGAGATGCTTGCTTTGCAATCCCCCTCTCTAAACTGTGCTGGTGTCTATTAAGTTCGAGTGATGCCTGTCTCCTGAATTCCTGAAATGTCCCAAAGAATCGTGACCATGTTGAATCGGAATATTTCCCATTATGTCTGTAAAAATCTCTAGTGAGATGTTTTCCCCAATTGGCATCCTGGAGATCTCTGAGATCCTGAATGCAATTTTCTTTTGAGGCATCTGGATCAAAGTTTTTATCAAGCTCTGATAATAAGGCATGTTGTTTTTGTGAAAGTGTTTTTAGGTAGGCATTTTCGGCCTCTTCTCTGAAATCTGTCCAACTCCCAAAAAGTTTTGTGAGGTTTCTCCTGGAGAGATCTGCTTTTTGTAGAAAGTCAGTCCTCTTGATTTTAAATCTTGGATCTGGATTCTCTTTTTTGAGATCCACATAAATCCTGATCAAATCCTTTTTATCAGTCATAGATTAATTATAACGTCAATATGGTATTTGTTGCAAAGATTGAATGCTTTACTGTGTTATGCTTTATATATGAGGAAAATTGTTTTACAAATATTTCTTATTGTCTTTTACAACCAAAGTGAAATTGAATTCGACCCCATTTGCTATGACTACACTGATGAGGATGAGATCTCATTTGAATGGAGTTGTCCTGAGGGCCACAATGATTGTCTTGATTGGGAGGCTGAGAAAGTGACCTTTGATGATGTTGTTGAAACAATAAATAATTTAATTCAATAAAAAAAGGGAGAGCCTCTGGCCCTCCCATAACAGATCTCAATTATTTTGGAGATGCATGAGTCTGTTTATCAAAAACTATAATATACAATTATCATTCTTTTTCAATATCTTTCACAAAGTTTTTTATAGAATTCTTTGCTTTTTTTCTCATTGTTTCTGTGAGTCGCTGAGACTCTAGTTTCCCTTTTGCAATTCTTAAAATAAAAATCAATGCATCCTGATCGGTTTTTTTTCCAGTCATATCTTTTAATCTTTTCCAGGCCGCATCATTAACTCTGCAGCCTATTCTGTGTTGTCCTTCCAATTAGTACCCCCCTGATATGCAGTGACCGTGACTGAATTTATAATCTTTCAATTCCTGATCTGTCATGTCTCCATGTTTTTCAAGTGCAACTCTCAATTCTGCAACCAATGATCTTTGATTTCCCAACGCACCGACATTCTTTTCCTTATGAGTGTTTGCATTAAATTTATTTCTTTCTAACCTGGCCCATCTTAAAAAGTTTGATTTTTGAAATCTCCAAAGATAAATCAATTCCTGCTTTGAAACATTTGGACAAAAGATGCAATTGGATGGGCCACACACGGCCAGGCCAGTGCTCTCCATATAGTTGATGCAATCTGCTCTGCCCCAATCGAGATCCTGGATTAATGGAAAGATCTTATCAATCGACTCCCACCATTTCTGGACTCCAAATTTTTGAGTTTTTAACATCCTGGACTCCTCACCTTTTGCAAATCCAATAATCATCCTGATTGGTGCATATTTTTCTGCAAATTCAATGATGTGCTTTTTTCCAAAATGATTTCTCGATTCTTTTCCTAATAAAATTGAGCACTGGTGATCTAGCCATCTATAGATAGGTTTAATTTTCAAATTATCTGTGCAGCTTTTTACTCTCTTCATTGCAATACTATTATTCTTTTTGAATTGGTGCTCCAAAGTCTGCCAGGACTCAGAATGATATCCAAGATCTGGTGTGAGGTGATGGAATTCAACTCCATAGACTGCACATATTTTCTTGATTTCTTTGAGGTGCTCATAGGTTTCAAAATGCTCATTCCCTGTGTCTGAGAAAACAACCATTAATCTATTCCCATTAAGCATCAATGATCTGAATGAGATCTCAAAAATTATTCTATAAAGTAAAGCTGTTGAATCTTGACCAGCTCCAAATGATAAGACTGTCAGTCCTAGGAAATCTTTTGGTGAGAATAAAGGTGAGTAAGTTTTTGTTTTTTGCATTTTGCATCTCCAGGTAAAAATTTAATCAATATATAGAGTTTACAGGAAAGTGTTGTCAATTGCAACACCTTTGATCATCCTCCAGGCCTCTCAGAATGCCCCAGGATCTCCTTTTTTCTCGCCGCCCTGTCATCTGCACTCGTTGAGTTGTCCAGATAGAAATTAAGTAACATTTCAAAGGCTGGAGTTGGCCCTCCCAGGGACTCCAGGATCTCTTTTGTCTCCTCTGTGATTTTGATATGAAGGTTTTTAGTTTTTAATTCTTTTTTATCGATTGGCATTATTCTCTCCTATTCTGTTAATGAGTTATAAACTCTTTTTGCATGACATTTATTTTTTGCATTAAATATTATAGACTCCTCGCCATACTCACCAAAGATCTCCACATCGTACAATTTTGAGTTATCGGTTGCGCTTTTTTCCAATAATCTATGCTTCAATATTTTATCCTCCCATATTACTTTATAAGATTCGTAGCCCACACCGCTATGAGTGCCCTCAACTATCTCTATTCCATTAATCATTTTTTGCCTCCTGGTTTTTTTATTTTTTATAATTCAGAATTTAAAAGTTTTTCAAGATCCACACCCTCGCTCTCAAGAATATCTGATAATGAGATTTTCATTTCTGGTCTTGTTTTTGTTGCTGGCTTATATTTAAAAGTCGTACTCAATGACTCCTCTGCAAGAATATATTTTTTAACGATTCCTGGAGCTTTCTCTGCAGCGAGTGCAATCTCTTTATTTGATGAAAAGATGCAAATCGCACAACTTGCTCTGCTGACTCCCCATGAATAGCATGGATGAGTTGGGATAGCGTTTGCATTAATAAGATTCCAAACTTCTGTTTCTGGCATGTCTAGGATTGGTGAGAATTTTACAACATTTCTTGATCCATCTTTTAAAGTATTTTTATCATCTGGTCTCCATGATTCTAATGCAGCTCTTTGTCTTGACTCTTGTGCTCTTTCACCAATCATCACTAAAACATTTCCCTTTAAAGTTCTTGCAAACTTATCAATTGGGCCTGTTTTAAGAATTGATGTACACCATCTGTTGGCCATGTTTGGGACTAAATATTCCCCAACCTCTTTTGTCTTTCTGTTTACTCTTGGAGATAGTAGTTGATCGATAAATCCTTTTTTATTTCCTTTTTTATCTACTGCCTGGACTGTAATTAACTCAACACCAAAATGATCACACTGGGCCTGGACAACTTCCATTGTCTCATCCCAATCAATGTCAATCACTGCATGAACATAATGAAATTTAGCATTGGGCATTTGAGCTTTCATAATCTCTGCCTCTAGCATTAAGACTGTTGAATCTTTTCCACCGCTTATTGAAACGATTACATGATCTGCTTGATTCCATTTTGTGAAAGCTGTTGTGTTTGTCATTTTGCATCTCCAAGTTGTTAAGTTATTCAATATCTGGAGTTTACAGGAATGTGTTGTCAATTGCAACACCTTCCTGTGCTCATTCTTAACATGTTGATTTTAGAGGATGTATAAGTGCCTGGCGTGGTTTATGATGGCAAATTTTGCCAATTATTTGAGCTTTTTTATGGCCAGGCCTGGGGATTAATCAATTATAGTGATGGTCTCGGCCACCCAATCATGAATCTCAACCTGGGCGCATGTTTCGATCCAGATCCTAGCTCCGCACTCAAGAGGTTTCCTGGGATATCTCACTGTGCTCTCTCCCAGGATTTTCACCTCATGCCCATAGATGTTGCCCCTTGAATGTTTTACGGTGACGCAAGGGAGGGAATAAAATCCAGCTTTTTCTCTTTTGATATTTTTTTTAATATTGAATTGATTAACATGAATTTTTTTTATTTTACCTGGCATAACGGCCTTTTGATTGCGTCTTGAAATTTTTTAAAGTTCTTTGCTGCCTGTTTGATTGTGACCCCTCCAAATTGAGGGATCTCTTTTTTGATTTGATGTGTGAATCCATATTCATCAATTAAAAACTTTTGAAAACAAACTCTGCAGTCATAGATCCTTTTCTTTTTGTCGATTAAGACTATTTTATTATTAAAATATTTAGGATCTTGATTTTTGCATTCCCAATTGGGACAAGTCGTTGTGTTTTCTGTCATTGATTATCCTAGCTTAAAATCTTTTTTAATTTGACTTAGGACTGCGCTATTATTTTTTATAGTCACTCTTATGGCATCACCCCAGGCCTTGGAATAATTTTCTGCAGTGAATGCTGCTTTTGATTCTAGTAATAATAAAAGGGCATCGACTTTAGATTCTAAAATTCCCATTCCTGCAACAATTTCTCCAATTGGATTTTTTCCAACCTTTGGTGATGTCATCGTGTCGTGGATCTCTTGCCTCACTCTTATCATTGCTGCCAATTCAATCATTTGCTCTTGTGACATTTCTAATTCCATAATTTTCATTGTTTATCCTCTTGATATTTTTTGTAGGTTGCCCCAGGCATAGGCCAGGAGAAATATAATTCCTAATGATGCCCAAACCATGAGAGCAATTTTCTCAAGATTATATGGCAATAATAATTTATAATGAAACATAGTTTTTCCCCTTTAAAATACTGATGAGGTTATTTAATCTTTTTTAATGTAAATGTCTCTTTGAATGTAAATGTTACATCCATTTCGCTCCTCATGCTTTTGCTTAATTTCCTGCTGGCATCTGCCAGGGACGTTGGTGAGATCCCATGTTTTTTTGCTGCTGCTGAAATTGTTGGAAAAACCTCATCGTTTATCTTGATCTGTTTTGCTTTTGGATTAAATCCGTCATGTGTGTGTGGTAAATTCATTTTTTTGCCCCTGTTAGTGCTTTCCTGTAGTCATCATCAACTGCCTCAAAAGTTTCCTCCATTAGATTGGTGAGTTCTTTTTTTGCCCTGATATCGACATCTGAAAAGTTTCTTTTTTTAAGTTTATATTTCATTTGCTTTATATATGAAATGAATTGTTGGAATTGGTGAATTGATGACATGCCCTCTGACTCTTCATCATACATGGCCCGGACTGCATCATTAGAAACAGAGGATCTTGATTTTGATTTTGGAGTATTATTTTCAAGATTGTTTTGTCTATTATGTTCTGTCAATCTGTTGTTGACACGTCCTGCTGCTGACCATTCTTTCCTGGTTGTTGGAGGTGATTCGAGTTTTTTTGCGACATTAACGAAAACATTAATCCATCCACTCAGAGTTTTTGGATTGATTCCAACATCATTTGCAAATTTCAATATTGTATATATGCCAGGAGATCTCCCTCCATGTCTAATTGTGCAGGATTTATAGGCCAGGAGTGCAACCTTGTACTGGATTGCCTCCATGTCTCCAATTAGTTGCTTTGCAATTTTTACTGATGAATTATAAAGTTTTAATTCGAGTGATTTCTCTGAATCAATATAGAATATTGGGAGACCCTGGAATTCTCCCTTTTTAATATAAGATCCAATGTTATTGACACCAAGTCTTTTTGATCTGATAAATTGAGCTGCTGATTCATAAAGCTCTCCATCATAATAAACTGGTCTTGCATTCCTTCCACCTTTTGCGAGATTTGCAAAGATGCTTGCCATGACTGCCTCTTGTTTCGTTTGCTGCCCCATTAATCCACCAGTCTTATTTCATGAGTTTTTACAACTTCCGATCTTTTTTCCTTCCAATTATTTTTATCTATCTGAGCAAGCACTGTTGTTGTGACATGGGCCTCGCTTGCCTGCACTGTGTCCTGGTAAATGTCAAAATAGCCATTTTCCGAAAACTTATCGAGATCTGTCTCGCTGGGATGACCTGTTGAATCTCTCCACATTGAACACCTGGCCTTTCTCATTTCCTCTGGTGCAGTTAATCTGACTCTTAATGCATCTGGGAAATATATAAATTCATTTTTAAATCTGCAATCTGATATAATGTGAATTAATCCATTTGATTTGTAGTTTTTAAGATCACCAATTGAGTCTGCATAAATCTCTCTATCTTTTTTTATTTTTCCAAGTACACACTTGACCCAGATGTCCTCATCAACCGTTTGTCTGCCCCACTCTGTCCCTAGGAGCTGCAATAGATAACCATCTTTCACAAGATCTCTTTCAATTCCGCAATTTTTCAATTCCTGGAGAGCGAAGTCATGAATCTTATAAATTGTTTCTGCGAATGTTAAATGAATGACATCATAACCCATGCGGCTTTTTAAGCTCCTGGAGAGATTATTTGCAAGTGTTGTTTTTCCAGACCCCTGTTTCCCTGAGATAATTATGGTTTTATTAGTCATTATATAATCCTTTCTTTTTAAGTTTGTCATATAGATTTGTTATGATTGCAATTGAGATCCCACATCCTAGCCATACAAAAGATACTTTATGACCCCATGATCTTGCTGCATTGAATTTGAAGATTGAATCAACCAAAGGAAATATCATTGCAAATAATGTTGTGACTAACCAGGTTAGTGATAAAAGTGATATTAATGGATAAACTGTTTTTAATAATAATTTTTTAATTTTTTTCACTGAATAGCTCCTCTCCCATCTCTGCAATTGGATGACTTAATCCCCTGGCATGATAGAATATTTTAAAATTCTTAATATAGTCAACTTTTAATCTTGTTAGCTTGAAAGTTCCTCTCATCCAGGATTTATCCTTCATTCCTTCCATCCTTATATAATTCAATTGCTTTCCTGATGTGTCAGACTCCTTTGATCTCGATGAGAGAATCATTCCACAAATAACAAATAATTGAGGGATAAAAAAGAGATATTTGGAAAGGTTATATTTTGCGAGTAGTCCATACATAATGACATCATTAAATCTATACCATGTCTGTTTGGACACTAATTCAAAATGCTTCATTGGCTCTATAAATCCAAACCATCGACACATGGCCAGGCCTGAGACAAGCTCATCCAGGGAGAATCTTTCATTTTTCCCAACATCATTTGAATTAGTGAGAAATCTCCCAAAGTTGGTTGAATATTTTTCTGTGATTAACCTTAAAAGATTTATTGCATTATTCACTGTTAGTTTGCAGAGCTGGTCAAACATAAAGTGATAGGCCGCATTTCCTGTTGTGGGATTTTCTGAATTTTCACCCTTAAAAAAAGCAATGTTTCCACCCCTGGAGTCTTGCCATTCTTTTGGGAGATATTCTGCCTTTTTCATTGATTAATACCTTTGTGGATATGGTCTATTTTCCCATTGATAATTTTTCTTAATTTTTCTAATTTTTGATTTATCCTGATTTCGACATGACTTTCCACTTGAAACATTTGCTCTAGTTGCTCGATCATTATTCTGCAATCGGCAAGTTCGTCAATCATGCCCTCAGTGCCTCTTTTGTTTTTTCCGTTTATGTTTTTTGCAACTTCATTCATTAGCTCTGAAAGCTCCTCGATTGCTGCAACTTTTTGAGCAGTCTCCCCCCAAAAGTTGGAAGCGTCTTTATAAAGCTGCTCTCTCTGATTCTTGTTCACTTCATCCCCCTGACTTCTCAACATCTGCATAATAGGACTCATTTTCTTCTTTCTGAGCCTGTTTAATATTTCTATTTACTCTATTGAGTTCCTGGACTGTTATTCCCCCAATAATTCCACAACATTTTTTGACTTTCTTTCCAGACTTACATGGGCAAAAAAGATTTCTCAATTTTCCTTTGCAAAGAGGATTTCTCCAAAGATTTTCACCTTGATCATTTTTTTTCTGTTTGGTCATTCTGTTTCCTTTTTCTTTTTTGGTGTGGTCTCTACTGTATCGAGTCCGAGTGCAATCACATCTTGAATTCTTATATATGTCTCATAGGCCTCCAAGAAAGAATCACAGTCTTTATCTGATAAGTAAATCATATTGTTGTGGCCAATATAAACATTAAGTCTTGGAGTATTTGGAGCAATCTCAGATGAATCATATGCTCCGCACACTGTCTCAAATGGAATCATGATTCTTTTTGTTTCCGACCTCCAGGCCAGGATCATTGGGATCTCTTTTTGTTCATTCATAAAGCTCTCCATACTTTGCGATAAGTGAAGCATCACAGAGGCCATCCTGGGGAGTTCTTTTTCCTTTTGGGATGAAGGATTCTCCTGGATAATGCCTAACTGCTGCATTGATTGATGTCTTTTTTGTATCTATTGATTTTTGAGCGTCCTTATTAAACACAAGATCTTTTTTTCTCCATGTTTTAATCTGCCATTCTTTTGGTTGCACCAGGAGATAATCACCAAAGACAATATCCAGGACTGCATGAATCATTGCCAGGTTATATCCCATTTTAAATTTTGATGAGCCTGATGCCTTTTGTATTGCATGAACGTCCTCAATGTAAATTTTTATAAGATCTTTTGCAGCTTTTGCCCTCACTATTGCTGCCTGGAAAATTGCAATCAAAGCAAGTGCATCAATGTTTGTCTCATCCTTATTTTTCCATTTGGATTTTACAATGGGCATCTGTGAGACTTGCAGCTCTCCATTTTCGAGAATTGCAATTCCACCTCTTGCTCCTGGATCTATTCCTATTATCATTTTTTAATCTCTCTCTTTATTTTCTGCATCGAATGCTCTTTTTTTAACTTCGTTTACAATATAATTATGATCAATTTCCCATGGGAGCACTGATTCATCTTTGCATTTTTTTGCTATCATGAAAGCGATTGTGAAACAGTCTCCAATCATATTCCAAAAAATGAAGATAAATCCAGTGATCCAATAAATCATGACCTTTTAACCCTTTTAACTTTTGGCGATTTCATTTTAAATCCCTTGAGCGCAAAAAGAATTGCCTCGACTTGATTATCAAGTCCATTCTCTCTGATGATTGCGTCGAGTTTTGAATCAATTTCCATGGCCTGTTTTGCTGTTACGTTGTAGACGAGTTTTGTTGATTCCTGAGATGTTCTTTTTGATTGTTTCTTGGTTTCTTTCTTATCACCTGGAGAATCGTTTTCATCGAATGTGAGGAGATCCTCCATTTCCTTATCTGAGAATCCTGGGATCTCTGCAGGGTTTACATCGAGTCCTGCAAGATCAATCATCAATTCTGAAAGTTGTTTCTCATCCCAATTGGAAAGCTCTCCAGTCTTATTGTCTGCGATGTTGTACTCAATAAATTCTGCCTCTGTCATTTCCTTAACGATGACTGGAATTTTCTTGAGACCATTTTCAATTGAGGCAAGCGTCCTGGTGTGGCCAACACATATCCTGAAATCTTGATCAACTAAAACAGGTTGATTCATTCCATGTTTTTTAATTGAATCAGCCACTGCCTTGACTGCGTGGTCATTTATTCTTGGATTTTTATCATAGGGAATTAGTTTCCCAGGATTAATCATTCTTATTTTTGGTGCTTTCATTATTGATTCCCTGCTTTTGATTTAAATAATCTTTTAAAATCGTTTAATGGAATGGGGAAAACTCCAAATCCAAAATCCAAAGTATAATGGCCGTAAAATTGACCTTTTGCCTGGGAGAAATTGACAACCTCTGGGATGACATTTTTATGACCAATCAACTTTGCCAGGAGGTCTTTTCCAAACTTGCTCAATGGTCTTTTTGGTTTAAAGTCTTTATTTACATAAAGTTTTTCTGGTGATTGTTTTTTACCTTTTGACTGCTTTTTGTCTTTCACTTCTTTTTTATCTTTCACTTTGATCCCCTAGTGTGTTGGCAGATTTTAACTGCATTCTTAATAATTTTGATTCTCCAGAAATTTGCATTGGTAAAAGATCCAGGCCCATCTCTTGTATTGCTTGATAATCGCTGCATGTTGGATTTGTGCAAGTCAAAACCCATGACTGCATACCTGGATTGATTCTTGCCCCCCAGGCCTCCAATTCATCGAGATAGAAAAATGTTTCTCCCTGGATTACATAATCTTTATAAAATATAACTGCATAATCATCCATGTTTTGAAAGTCCATTTTTTGCCCATTTGACAAGATCATTCCAATCTTGCTCCTCGATTTTGTCTGATAGTTTTTCTTTTTTTGATTTACGTTTTTCAATTAAATTTCTCTCTTTTTCTAGTGACCACACACCGTCTTTTGATTCAGTCTCAAAATACCAGCATCTATTTTCAGGTAAATTCTGTTTTTTGATCCATTGGACTGCTTTGAATTTAAATAAGGCGAAGGGGCTTTTTTCCAAAACGACTGACTCAATCCCAGGGGCATTGCCTCCCCTGACATGGATAGTCCTTGTCCGTTTATTGATGTCCACAACATCACAAAATTTGATCCCTTGACTGCCTTGCTCATTCATCTGGCCTCTCTGTAAAATACTGTCTTTTTTTCTCTATCTACTCTCTCCAGGAGAAAAACCTTTTCATCAATTGTGTACTCGTCTTGATAATGTATAACGAAAGATCCATCATCCATTTTAAATTTCATTGTCTTGACTCTTTTTATTTCGTAGTCATTGGAGCTGTCCACAAAAATTGCTTTCAATGAAACATTAATAACTGTGTGTGTTGCCTTTCTTTCTTCATCGCTCATCATTATCCTTTGGGATATTTTTCTTTCTTATAAGCAAGTGACCTTTATTTGATCTGTATGGCTCTAAAACTTTTATCAGTGCCTCAGACATTGAATTGAGGCCGTTTTCTTTCTGTACTGATTCAAGTTTTGCTTTAATTATTTTCAATTGGGCTTCTGTGAAAATGAGTTTGAGTTCTTTTTCTTTTTGCCCCTGATAATTATTATCCACACTCACATCAATAAGATCAACATTTGGGATCTCTTTTTGCTTGTGTCCAAAAATTATATCAATATCACTTATTTCATTTGACATCTTGACTCTTTTCCTCAATCTTTTTCTCAAGATCCTCTGTCTCTTCTTTTGGTTTCTCTTTGAGATCCTTATTTGAAATTTTTTCGGCTCGGTCAGTCCTTCCAAAATAATCTCTATTTCTAAAAATTTTATTTACCACTGTGAATGGGACTGAGTTATCCTTGGTGTATGACTTTCTTTCGTAAATAAGAGCAAACCATCCTGCGGCCTTTTCATAACCTCTATATTTTGCAACTCTTAAAAAGTTATATTGCTTTTCATTTGTCGTGAATTTTTGAATTATATAAAAGAAAGCTGTTGTCATTGGGAGTTCTTTTGATCCTCTGATGTCCTCTGGTGCTACTACTCGCCCATAATTGTCTGTCACTTCTGATCTGGTATGGGCAATATAGAAAATATGTGTCCCTGTTTTTTTGGGATAGTTTCTCAAGAATTCTGCAGATCTATTTTGACCAGCGATTCCATATCTTGAATTATAAAAGGCAGATGTTGTCACATTGTCGATGAAAATCGTCCCATATTCTCCAGTTTCTCCCATTTGAGTAAAATATTCCAGAAAATCACTTTGAGACCTCATGATCTCCTCTGGGATATCCCCCTCCTCAACAAAAGTGATATTTTTTAATGCATCTTTGTCCAGGTATCCGATTAGATCTTGATATTCCTTGACCGACTCTTCTGATAACCAAATCAAAATCTTATGTTGAGTTGCAGTCTCTGTCATAATGCATTTTACTAATGATGTTTTTCCACAACCTGTTGTCCCCATTAATCCACTCAAAGACGCTGGCCTTATCCCATTATGTCCCATAAGAAATTTATACCTTGATTTTGTGAAAATTCTTTCATTTTGAACACGATGGAAATCAATTTCTTGTTCTGAGATGGGATCTTGTATCATTTATCTTCCTGGAAATATGAATCAACCTCATCAATGAGGTCTGTCTGGATTTCGTTTTGTGTCGTTTGATTTAAATATGATTCAAAGTTGGGGCCAAATAATGTTGATGGCCTTAGGTATTTATTAAAGTCTGGATTATTAATCCACTCGCTAGTCTTTTTGTCGATTACATTTGTGAAATCATTGAGAGATGACCCCTCTCCCATTCTGGCCTTGATCATTTTGACTGCGGCTTTTGATGTTGCTTTATAGTTTCTGCCTGTTTTTGTATTTAGGTAGTCGATCACATTTGTAATAAAAAGATCATTCTCAATTGACTTCACTTTTGCTGTTGGTTTTTTTGGGATTTTAATTTCATAAACAAAGGAAAGTCCTGCTCCTGCTCTTACTGCTGGTTGCACTGCCAGGAATTTTGCATCGTCTGGGAGCTGGTCTCCAACTCTAAATGATTTTATTTCTTTCACTTATTTATCGTCCACTGGATACTGATTAAAAACTTCAATGTCGTTTTTACAATAACAGGTTTCAAACTCCACAAATGAGTCTGGAAAGTTTTTATCCAGGCATGTTTTTCTGCAGATGTTATTTATCTGTATGGCCTGGAGACTTAATTCTGGTTTTGAGTTGTTTTTTATTGATGCCACAAAACTTGCTATTGCTGTTAATATTAAAATTGTCCATAGTCTATAGTTATCAAACACCCAATTCTCCAGTCCAGATCTTTTGACCTGTTTTTATATTACAATAAATCTTTGCTGCTGCAATCGCATCTGATAATGCCTCATGATGTGTCAATTCAATTCCCATCTCTTTGCAAATCGTGGGGAGCTTATGATCTTCTAAATGCACAAGATTCTCTTTTGCCATCTTGTGAGTTGATACGATTTTATTATCATCCATATCATTCCCAAATGCCTTGAGAATTGACTGCTCCATCTCTTGTTTTTTAAAATGCATTTTCATCCATGACCAATCAAATTTGTTTTTTGCGTGGTAAACAAACTCCAGGGGAAAACAATCCTGGATCTCTGCCAACCATCTCAACATCATGATGCATGATTCGCTGGCCATTGGAAATGTGAGGGCCTTCCAATATGAGATCCCATGAATCTCTCTGGCCTTTTCAGAGTAATATTTGGGGCCTGTTGGTCTATGATACCAACACCCCATCCTGCCCAAAGTATAATCCTCATAGATCTCAACCATTGCTGCTGTTAGAAGATCTCCTCCGATCATATCAAAAGAGCTGCACTCGATGTCTGTTGCAATTGCAATGACTTTTTTTGTGCTCATGACATTAATTCCTTATTACATTTTATTAAGTGTGTGATTATTTCTGCAGTCATTGCCTTTCCCATTAATCTATAGGCCGCAGAGTTGCTGACACCCTGACACCAATAGTCTGGAAATGTTTGGAGTCTCTCTGCTTCAATTGGGAGGATCTTTCTCCAAGATCCTGGGGCCAGGTTATATGGTAACAATTCAGATCTATTCCAAACTTTCCTGGGGAGGCCCAGGACTTTCTTTGTTGAGAAAAATGTCATCGATTCAGATCCATTCACAGATCCTGTCATGCAGTTTCCTTTTTGATCAACTCTGAATCTCTCATCGAATGACTGGGGGATCTTTTTGAGATCTCCATTTTCAACAATGACCTTTTTTCCCCTGGTAGATTTACTCCAGGCATAGGCAAATTTAAATTGATCTCTTATCTTTATATCCATTAATTGGATATGCTTGTCCTCTGGTTGCCATGTCTCCCAATTGCACCAATAAAGTCTGTCTCTATTTTGTGCGCTCACTAATTTTGAATTGATTCTTATTGGTTGCACCCCCAGGATGGATGAGATCTCATCTTTTGCTGCATTTGACATTGAGGCAACATTCTCCAGGAGAAAATATTTTGGTTTAACAACCTCAATTGCTTTTACAAAGTCATAAAAGAGTTTTGAATCTTTTCCCTCAAGATTTTCTCTGACATCCTGCTTTGATTTTCCTGCATTTCTTATGATTGAAAGATCTGTGCATGGTGATCCTCCTATTATTAAATCTATATGTTGAAATGATTTCCAGTGAGCATCCTCCACTGACCCGTAATTGGGAATTGTTGGAAAGTTTTTCTCCAGGATTTTGATTGCATCCTTATTGATTTCAAAGTGTCCAAAACAATGGGATTTGGGATTTGCCATTTCCACCCCTAGAGATCCACCACCAGCTCCTGAAAATAAATCCACATATCCAAACATTTATCTGACTCCTAAGAAAATTATTAAGTAAATAATGCAACTGAAAATAACTGCTTTTATTATTGCTCTTGATGCTGCGAGATCATCAGTTTCTGGCTCGATCATTTTAATAACTCCCCTAGTTCTTTTCGGACATGATGCTCCGTTGCTGTGATTAATTTTTTATTTAAATGAGTGTGGCCTCTTGCCATTTCAATCTTTGCTGCGCTGTTCATTTCGATGAGCTCTTTTCCAGAAATAGCTTTCCCCTGGACGGCCATAGCCTCGACATAATCTTTTTTTAAATCTATTTCTGAAACTATAAAATATCTTGTCATGATTAATCCTTTATTTTTTTATGGTTGAAATAATTTTTATGCTTATTTTTTCCAGGCCATGCCTTTAATAAAGAAATCTTTGTCTTTTTCACTCATGTTTGGATCTGCTTTGGCCTCTGCGATTACAATCCTGGAGTCCTCCTCTGTATAGACTTCATCATAATCTCCATTTTTTATATCTGAATCCATTTTGATCATTAATTCCAGATCTTTTGCTGGCTCATGTGAGACTTTTGAGATCTCAGAATTAAACCACTGAGCACACTTTATAAAATACATTTTTCCGCAAGCAGATTTGGATCTATAGTCGTGAAAACTTCCATCCTTTGCCTTTTCAATTAGTTTATCTTTTAAAAAACTTGGTGAGAGCTTTTCAAGCTCTGTCACCAGTTCAACCATTGTGTTTTTACTCATGATTAATCCCTCACTTTGCTGTGATAGTAATAATGAATTGCCCTGCCCATTGCGCTCTCTAAAGTATAATCAAGGATTGTGAAGTTTGCTCCTGAAAAGTCTGTCTCAATTGCAGTTTCCTGGTCAAGAGGCCTATTTGAGACCGCATAGAGTCCCTCAAATTTTGAATACATAAAATAAAAATTGAATGGGAGTTTTTTGATGCATTCCAGGCAATTATCAACTGTCATTGGTACAAATAAATTTGGATTCTCCAAAATGGTTTTGATTGTTGCGTCAATTTCCCTTGTCCTGGTTGTGATTGGTAAGATTTTTTTTGCCATGAATTCCATCTCCTGATATAAAATAGGGAGAGAGCTGCAAAACTCTCCCTAGATTGCCCCAATTGATCTCACTCAACCTAGCAGCTTTTAAAACTCTTAATCATCTTAGAACTTAATTTGAACACTTAAAGGGGGATTTTACTCGGCCTCTTTTTTAGCGTCTTACTTTTTCGGTTTCTTAGTGATTAAGATTTTTCCTTTTCAATTTTATTTAATTTGAATATTTGACTGACTGTGCCGATCTGACTTGATGGAATTGATTTATTTCTCACCCATCTTTCAACTTTTTGTGTTGTGTCGTGTCCTAAAAGTGTGCTCACTTTTAATGCTGTTGTCTCTTTCACAAGGTTGATCAAGAGATTCGTTGTCTCATCCATTTTTTGCCTCAAATTAAAATCATTATGTGTGTATTTTGTGTACCTAATGATTGAACTTTTTAATCCATCCTGTAAATAGGAAATATTACAATAATTAAATTATTGTTATTAATTTCAGTAATTATAGGGACTTATTTATTTTTTTGAATTTATACCCTAACTATATTAGACTTTTTATAACACATAAATTAGGGGGCAAAAATCATGGCAAAGAAAAAGACTGCACAACAAAAAAAGCAAACTTTAAAAGAGAAGAAAGAAAAAAAAGATGATGTGAAAGAAAATGGAAAGGCTACTCCAAAAAGAGTTGCTAACCCAGGAACAACATCCTCTGTTGAGTTAATGGATCTAAATAGAAAGATTATTGATGAAGCAAAAAAGATTGCAACAAATGAAGTCTCAAGTTGTTACACGCTTATGCTTATTACTAGAGAATTAATTGAGAAAGAAAGAGAGTTTTTAGCAGTGTAAATCAATGAAGGCCTGGAGATCTTTCCAGGCCTTTTTATTATAAACTATTTAACATCCTGAATTGGTCACATCTAAAACACCTTTGAATAATATTGGATCGAGATCCAGATCCTCTGTCCCTATTCTCACATATAAATCAATGTCCTGATCATTTCTAACATCCAGGAGATCAACATCCTCCTGAGAAAGTTTTATTTTAATCTGTCCACACTTTACCTCGACCACACTGATCCCATTCTCTGGTGATCCCTCTTGAGTCTCTATGACTGTTGTGACGACTGCTGATCCTATCAGTGTCAGTGTGCTTTCTACGACTGAAATAAGATCCTGGGATCTTGATCCATCATTTCCAGCAAAGGTGATTTCATATTCCCCACCACCATTATCAATGACTGTGATTCCAGAAAGCTCTTTCAATGCATTCAATTCTGTTGCCATTGTCCCTGCTGCAACATTGAATGCCATTGATGCTGTTGTCTCATTTTTAAATTTTAATTTAAATGCTCCTGCATCTGGGCCATTGAGATCCAAGACTTGTTGCTCATTAACTCCATTCTCAATTGGTGCATATTTTGTGAGGCATCCTTTAGAATGTAGAATGTTAATTCTTACTATTGAATAACCTGTGATGTCTTTTGGGTTTCCTTTTTCATCCTGGATGAAAATATCAAAAGACTTGGCCCGTCCCTTTAGTATTTTTATTTTTCTGTCCATTAGTTACTCCCTATTTTGTTTATGTTTTGATTTTCTTTTAAAATATATTGCTCATCTCTGAGTATTGCTTTGCTTTCTGGATCTGAGATCGAAACTTTATGAGGCCCGGTGTCACTTATCTTTGCTGATAATCTTTCATCTTTCACTTTTGCGACAATCCTGTCTGGAGTATTTGTCACGATGACCTCACCAGATCCGCTTGATTCTCTGGTGAATATAGAAGTTGTTGAGCAATATTTATCTGAGACTGTAGTTTTCAAAGCATCCTCATAGACAATATATGTTGCAGTGATAAATTGCTCATCTGGCATGTTGATTGAGTTATCAAAAAATATTCCAACACCCTCATCAGTCAAGTCCAATGGAGATCCTGCGACTGCTGATCTGTCTGGCCTTTTCAGAATTGCCTCAACATAAAATGTCACACCGTCTGGGCATTCGAGATGCGCTACTAATGGAATTTTATCTCCAACTTTTACGCTGCTCATAGATCAAGCCCTGTTATTCTTATTTTACATTTAACATCGTTTGTTACTCCCTTAGAGTCGTACGTTACTTTCATGTAATAGCCATCTAAATTCTGGGATGTTTTTTTGTTGCTGTGAAAATGAGTGATGCCTCCCTGGGTTAATGGGCATTCTTTCACATATTTTTTTAATACTGTGCCTGCAATGCCATACGTCCCATCGATATCAATCAACTCAATGGACACCAGGTCATTAAAATCATCAAGCAATGTCTCAATATGACCCTCATGCAAATAATAATTTCCGACTATTTTGTGAGTGTGAGTTGTTATTGAGTTTTTTGTGGCCACAAAATTAAATCCTGTAAAAATATGATCTCCTCCTGTGGATGGGATCTCCATTTGCTGGACAACGTGATTTTTCTCCAGTGTCTCTGTGATGGATGCGCTGTCGGTAGTTACAAGATGAGCTGTATCTGTTGGACATTTTGTTGGGGCAATAGAATCATCTTCAAGGATCACATCTTTCCAGGCATCCTCTGTCACACAATGAATTTTAAATTTATATACTTTGTCCATTAGTTACTGAATCCTATTATTGCAGAGACTCTTGCCTCTGCTCCTGTTACGGCCTTTCTTGCTTGAATGGCCCAGTCTGCCTGTGCTGATGAAAGATTGCTGATTGCGCCCATGTCCTCGACTGATACTACAACTGAATTAAACGCAAGTTTTTCGGCTATCACTTGCACGTTTGTCACATCAAGAATTCTAAAGTCACAATTTTTAGTGTCCTTAGTTGATAATGACATGAGTATCTGATTGATAGTTCCGAGAAAATCTGTGCCTGCCCATATTATATGAGACATAGTTGAATAGGCATTTGCTGTTGTCGATATATATGGTGCGCTTCCATCACTGAAAGAGCCTGACAATGCAACACCTGTGGCGTCCAAATTTGCCTGTTTACTTTTCATTTTCCCATTTAATAGGGTGAGAACACTATCAACCATTTTTTATAACTGGATACAGTCTGAAATATCTGTATTCACCTCGGTTGCGGAAATTGCTATTCCTAGGAATTGATGTGTCTTGCCAACATCTGTGATTGGGATTAATGGTGTTTCAATTATTCCACCAGTGATGCCTAAATATATTCTAACCCCTTTTGTCAATCCTGCAAGATTGGGATTTGCGCCCTCATAAAAAACATTGACTGTTGCTGGTGCAACGACTGTATCTTTTATATATCCGTGAGCTGGTCTGCTGTTGCTATTGTCGGCCTTTCTTGCCTTCACTGTGCCTGCATCATCAAAAATATTTACATAATCACCTGATGTTAAATTTTCAAATGATGCTAAATTTGTGACATCTGGCCCAACTCCTATTGGTAACACAGAGGGATCGAGTCTCCCTGCAGCGTCAAGTGCCACAATGTCTCCATCATTTCCTGCGCCTGCAGAAGTGACGACTGCTTGAATTGCTTTTAATTTTCCTGCCACTAATCTTAAAAAACTTTTTGCTGCCATCGTAGACTCCTATAGTTCTATTGATTCGTTAATATTTATAAAAATTGCTCCATTCCCTAGTCCATGCCCAATTGTTGTGACAAATCCTATTGCTGGAGGTGCTTGTGTTATTAATCCGTTATTGCCCAAGTATAAAGGCTCGTTTAATGTAAAAATAAATGATGCGTCTTTAATTTCTCCGAAGGTGATGATCTTTATTTTCTCACCAATATTCCCAGCCGTGACTGCTACCCCCAGGACTTTTGAATCGTTAAAGTCGAGCGAGTCTGCAAGCTCAACATTTGTGGTTGATACTGAGGTGACGCATTTTAGAGCTGAGATTGCCTCGTCTGCAATCTTTTCCAGGACTGTTTGGGATTCAAATTTCTTTTTTGGAATTAAGGTCAATTATTTCCCCCTACTCTTTCTTATTGATTCCATAAATTGATATAACTCAATATATTCTGCTGGATTATACCCTATTATATTACTACAAGAGTTAAATGGGATCTTGATTGTTTTTGATTTCTTGCCGATAAAACTAAGTGAGTGCTCATATTTTCTTGAATAGCACCCTGATTCTTTTTCAATGATATAAATGCGCCCAGATACAGGATCTTTCTCTGTCTTAAATCTTAAGTTTAATTGATTGAGATCTCTTACCTGGGGAGTGCTGCAAGCACTAAGGGAGATCATCAAAAGAATCGATTTGAGTCTGTTTAGTTTTAGCATTTTTTTGCACCTTTAATTTGATTTTGATTTCTTTTTTCAATACTCTTTTTTTGTTCTTATTTTTTGCCCAATTAAAAAGAGCAGAGGCCCCATCAAGTAACAATGGTTTTATCAAATATGTTAAAATCAATTGCATAAGTTTTGACTGCATCTCTGCTCCTATATTACTTTATTCTGGTGATGAAGTTGGGCCAGGGTTAGAGTCTGTTTTCCCATCAATCTTGTCCACTTGTTTATCTAGCCATTTTCTGATTGGGCCTTCACCTTTTGCCCAGACAAAATCATCAATCTTATTTGCTGAGTGTTTTACCAATAGCCCGACAACATCAAGAGCGAGATGTGCGAGATCGTGAGCTGCATCTTCTGCTGTGTCCAGGCCTCTTGCTTTGGCCATTGCTTTTAATTCTGCTTTAAATTCTGGTGTCATGTTTGCCCCTCATTATGTGCTTTATTGCACTTATTTATTTTGAGAAAAATCCCAACACTGCCAGGCAAACTGCCTGGACTGATGTGAAAATTCTCCCCATCCATTTAATGTTGGTTTCATTTTTAACAATTTTAATATGCTGCTTATTTTGAATGGTAGTAATAGTTTCAAGACCAGTTTTAATCTCCCCTATTGAGGTCTGCATAAAGTCAGAGTGATCTTTCTGACTTTTTGCTAGTGAATCAACATGGAGTTTTAACTCCTCTCTTGTAATATTATCAGACATAATGAATCCCTCCTAGTCTCCGTGACATTTAATCATTATCGGTACGGCTGTGAGTACCCTGGGATTATTAAATGCAGATTGATACTGATGATAAAATCTTAATGTTGATGCTGTCGCTAGTGCTATCCTGTGAGTGAATGCCTCTGCAACAACACCGACATATCCATTGGTCTCGATGGAGCAATTAGGTACTGATGATAGTCCAGTGAAATTTACTGTACAATCCCCTATGGCTGTTGGTGTTGTCGATGATATTGTATTTCCTTTTTGATTCGAGATAGTGCAAGTTGTGCCATCTGTTGGTGTTATGATTGCGCTAAATGACTTCATATTGATAGCGCCTGGAGTTGTCACCTGATTGCCTGTGAGATATGGGCGTGAAACATTATGCTCAACCATTTCCAAAGTCATCACATAACTAAAGGTATCAGTGTAAATTGTGGTAGTTCCTGCACTGACTTTCATTTCGGCTAAAAAACCCAATGGGCCAACTGAATCAATTTGGAATGTTTCACACTTTCTTGTCTGCTCTCTTGCTCCAACATTTATTGTTGTGACTGTCTCCCCCTCCCCAGTGATTATTGGAGTCCCTGGTGCTGTAGGATCGACTGTGACTAATTGTGTATTTGTGGAATGGAATGCTGTCACCGTGTTGGCCATTGAGTGCTCAACGCAATATTTATATTTTCCAGCTCTTGGAATATCAACACTTATTCCATAGATCTCATTTCCTGTGCTACAAGTAACCCCTCCAATTGAGCCATCACTGCACATTGCCCTTATTGGTGATCCGCCCAATTGTATTACAGACATTGATGGGGAGGAGACAAAATCAAATGAGGTTGTTGTGATTGTTGTGTCACCTGTGATTAATTTTGCTTTAACAAAAAAATCTGCTGACTCAGGAGTGAATGCCTCGACTGTTTCAGAGCTGTCTGGGTAGTAATAAACTGAAATTTCAAACTCCCTTGCAACACTGTTTTCTATTTCACAAGTAAAAGAGTTTTGATTGTTTGCCTGCAGTCCAATTATGACATCAGTTTGATCTTCGGTGTAATGGAATTCACCTTCAATAGATGGCACTCTGATCCCTGCTGTTGCAGCATAGACACTACTGATTGAACTATTTGTCATTGCATCCGAAAATCTGAATAAACAAATCTGAGAGGCGTTTTGATCGAGAAAGGCCCCTTTTGCAATCACTCGATAAGTTCCTTTTTTCATTTTTGAAAATTTAATAATTGGTTGTTGTCCGTGAACGTGGCCTATACTTCCATCTGTAGTATTATAAAAACCCTTGATCGTTCTAACATCGTTATCACAATCTAAATCGTTGTTAAAATTTTGCCAAGCAGCAGAAACAGACTGAGTGAATTGACAATTTGCGGCCCCTTGCCATTTAACCGAACCCCAAAAACTAGATGAAGGCCCTACTGGTGCGATATTTTTATTAGATCCAAGATACCCCTCATCAACATCAATTGTCCCTGCTGCTGTTGAGATAATTCTTAATTTTGTTGCTGCTCCAATTGTGAATGTTAGTGTTGGTGCTTTTAGCCAGGTTGTAAGATCCGAGAGAGTCCCTGATGCAATTTCTGTTGCCCCTTCAATCACTTTATACTCAAAGACATTATCTCCCTGAGTATATTTAAAGTCTGCCATTCCACCACCAGATAAATTATCTGCAAATGTTGTCAGATCTGTTTCAATATACTGACCTACTGCAGAGGCAACAAATCTTGCATATTTTTCATTGCCCTCGACTGCATTGGTGTAGGTTTCTTGTGTAAAAGTTCCACCAGAATTTGTCCAATTGGTGAGGCCGTCCTCAAAGGATGAATTTAATAAAATATTAACTCCACCAGATCCACCAGATCCAGATCCAGATCCTAGTTTTTTATAAAGAGCACCGTCATTTGAAAACTCCAGGAGTCCTGATGTCTCATTGGATCTAATCTCTCTTGTACCACCTAATTTTAAAATCTTGTCGTTTGCTGATCCTGGTTTTCCTAGCTTTAAAAGATCGGAAGTGATTTTTGCTCCCTGTGAGGTTGAAAGGAATCCAACCAAAAGGAAAATTATTAATAATATTTTTTTCATTTATGCCCCCTAGGCTCTAATTTCAAATAATTGAGTTAATTTAAGTGTCCCCACATAGGTTGTCCCAGTCAAATCTCCTGTTGTGGCCTGGAGAATTGCTGCATCTGTGTCTGCATCATCAATGGTGTAAACTGTGTCACCATCATCAAAGAGAGAAAGACTTTCTTGATCCCAGGTATCATCTTTTGAGTTGTATCTGCAGATTAAAAGTCCACACTCAACGACTGACTGAGTATCTGTTTTTCTTTCTATATAATAAAAACAAGCTCTCATTAAATGATTTGATTTATTTAATACTGGAAAGCCTGTGACTGTTGATGGGCCTGAATTATTTGCCAGGACATGTGTTACTGGAGTTTTTCTGCCCCCTCTGAGAGCAAGCTCCAAAAGTGCAGCATTTAATTGATTTTCATTTGCCTTGAGGAGTGCGATTCCATTTTCTTCAACAACAAATGCAATTTCCTCCTGGACACTATTCAACCATTCATCACTGACAACTGTTGCTGGTATGGCCAGGCCTGGATCACCCTCTGTAAATCTATTCCCTATATGGGCCTCACTGTCTATCCTAAACATTATATTCCTCCGAATGTAAAAATTGCTATTGTGTGCGCTGGTTTATGTTTATTTATTAAGCATTCAAGAGTTGGATTTGAAAAGTCTCTGAGTCTGTCTCCAGCTCTGCCTGTCCCTGCCCTGAATACGATTGCACTTGATGCTGGTGCGTCTATTATAAAAGTAAATCTCCAATCTCCATTGGTGAGTCTGTCTCCTGCTCTGGCCCGGCCTGCTCTGAATGGAGGTTGATCCTCAACTGTGATCACGTCGATATCAATTCCAAAATTTGATGCTAATTGTTTATAGAATGCCTCATTTTGTCCACCCTGAGTTGTTAAGACTTGGACAACTCTGTCTCTTCTTTGTTGGACTGTTAAGTTTTCAGGTTGAGATTCGCAGTCATCTGGGAGGGCAAGCAGTCTTTCCCAATCGGTAAGGAGATCTGTTGTTGTTCTGGGATCAACCTCCTCGATAAAATCAAGTGCTGCATCTTCAATTCTGCAGGCCTCAATTCCGAGAGCGTCCAGGAGTTTTCTTATCTTGGAATCTTTTTCATTTAAATTCAACCATGCCTGGCCCTTCGGAAAAAGGGATCTGATTAATGCTTGATATTTTCTAAGCCTTATGGGATTGGTTGCCATGTTATTACACCTAGAGTAACTAATTCGCCTAGTCCTGGAGTTATGTCACCAGGAGCACCGCCATTAATTAAAGTAATATTATAATTTTCTAATCCTTGCGCAATACCAATTGATGTCTGGATTTTAGAAAGTAAAATTTTTCCATCATAATTTTCTGCTGGATTTTTATATGCCCCAGGGATTTGTGCATCTGTGAGCATGAGATCCGCAAGTTCTGCTGTGATTGCAGCCTGGACTGATGCTGTGTTGGGACTTATTTCTATAGTCAATGTTGCTGGTGCTAATGCAGGAGCAAAGACAACTGAGAGGGCCGTGACTGGTTTAAAATCATCTATTGCTGCCTGCACCTCTGCTAGTTTTGCAGCATCTGGAATAATTGGAACGTCATTATCCTCAACAAATGTCACATCAACTGTCCCTGGCCCTTGATTTAATGGGAGCACCCATGCTCTTGTGACCCCTGGGACTGCTAATGTTTGTTGAATATAATCATTGGCAGATCCACCGAGAGGAGGATTTCTCAATCTGTCAGTGAGTCTGGATCTTAATGATGAATCGGACTCCGTGTCCTCACCTTCAACAACTGTGGATGTGACTGCACTGTCACTGGTAACATTTGCAATTGGTGATAAGAGAGAAATGATTTCTGCATCTGCAAGATTCCCATCATCCCCTGCAATAACTGCAATGACTTTTCCCGAAAGAGTCTCTGCCCCGACTGATGTAATTTCTGCATCCAATTTGTATTGTACACCGTCACCTCTTTGATAAATTGTATTTACAGGGACTGTCCCAATTGCTGTGAAAATAATATCTATATTTAATTCTGCAAATGTTGCCTCATTCCTGGTGACTCCCCATATCTCAGACCATCTCTCCAAAAATTCTTTTTCTGCTGTGTCTGGGAAAACTTGCTCTGATATAAAATCGAGATATCCAAAAAGTAAATGAGACAATCCTGCAAGTGCTCTTGAGATCACTGAAATAAATGATCTTCTTAAAACTGTTGTTATTCCTAGCCCACCCTTGATGTCTGTTTTGACTCTTTCAATTAAGGTGTCCAGATCTGGTCTATTAAAAGGCATTTATGCTCTCCTGATTTCTTGAGATTCCCACAAAACTTGATATCTCACTGACTCACTTCCTGGCCTGGAGATCTCAACAATGGGAATTGCTTGATTATTATCATCATAACTTGATTGGACTGTGATGTCAGATGCAACTCCATCCTCAAGCATCCAGGTTAATGATTCTTTTATAAAATCCTCAGATCTTCTGAGTGTTTCGTTTGTTGTTTTTTCTCTATCGAGCAACCAAAGTCGTGATCCAATTTTATCGTTTGGCACTTCTGGAAACATGTCACCCCACCAGCCTTTTTTATCTGTTGCGAATTCTGGGAGATCATCTGATGTCACACGTTTGTCTGAGAAAACTGAAATTGCAACTGCAGTCTCCAGTCCATCGTCTGGTTTAAGATCATCACTCTCAACGACAATATCAAAACATCTGTTAATTTGAAAAAGTCCAATATCGCTCATAAAATAACATTCTCCACGCCTGTTGCTGGCACTGTTGAGGCCCCAGCCTGTACCCCAGGGACTGTGACTGTTGTTGTAAATGTCATATTGTTTTTTACTTCTTTGATAAATTCATCTGCAATGGTTTTCCAGAATGGCTCAAGTGCTGTTATTTGTGCAGGGGACATTGATCCATGAAGTGCTGCGATTGCTGCAGTTATATTCGTTCCTAATCTGTCTTTGTCCATTGCCATTTTTTTTAAACCTTGAAAGTCTCTAACTTATTTATCACTGCCTGGAGTGCTGTTATTGTCCCAGGATCTAAAGGTTGAGGGCCAATTGCTGTGACATTTAAACCATCTCTCACTGCCTCAAAATACTCATGCAAAACAGTGATCAATTCATGAGATGCATTATCAATCTTTATTTTATCGACGAGCATTTCAATGTCATCACCTTTTATGTGAATATACTTCCCATTCTTATTATAAAGGACTGAATCCCCTGGGAGCAAACTTTTGATTCTATGATCTCTTGATTCGCTGGCAATTATGACACCGTGATCCCTATTTCCACCAACTGACAAAAAAATGACCTCAGATCCAGGAGGAGGATTTGATGAGAATCCAAAGTGTTGGAATAATTCTGTTTTATCTTTTGTTTCATCTGCCAGGAGATTCAGGCTGGTGAGCTGGATATCTGGTGATGAATCGACTGCCAGGAGCACCCCTCTCCCAATCATGAGTAAAACACGTCTTTTAAGAGGAGCAATCATTGCTAAAAATATTCTTTCAATTTGTTCTTTCATAATGCCCAGCCTACTGTGTCAAGAGGATCATCGCTTTTTTTCTTCTCTGGGAGAAAGTTGAAAGCGTCCTTTCTTACCAATTCAAGGTCTGCAGATCTCCCAGAATCTCCAAGATTAAATCTTACTGATGCAATTAAAAAAGATCCACTGACACCAATTGACTTTGCGTCTATGAAAACAAGTTCATTGACTGCCCATAGATCTCCTGAAATTTTTCTCCAGTCCCTGACTGTGCAAGATATTTTTGTCGCCTTTGCTGATTTAAAAGATGATTCAAAATTTGCTCTTTTTTGGGCAGCATCGTTGTCTGATGATTGATCTGCCAGGATTATTGTTGGCCTGTATCTTGTGACTCCATTATCTTTTGCTGTTGCTTTTGATTGAGTTGTCTCCTTGCCTTTTCCTACCAGGCCTGGTTGTTGGCCTTTTACGATGTACTCAGAAAACCTTTGGGAGTTATCAAATGTTGATCCTGTGATTTTTACATTTATTCCCTCAACCAATTCAGTCCCTGACTGCCTGATTCCCACTTTATCGAAAATTAAATTCCCATGAGTGCTTGTGAGGAGAACTATTTCTCTCTGCTTTGCTGCCCTAGTAAGGGCCTCAAAAACTGTCTCCCCAACTCTGACTGTGAACTTTTCAAAAACAGATCCTAAATCAACATTGAATGGGTTTATCACTTTTATTCCGAATGGAGCTGTCATTTGTTCTGCGATTTCTTTTATCCCTAATTTATTGTATTCTGCTGGGCCAACGTGAGAGCAGTCAATGAGATCTGCAGTCCTATCTCTCCCAGATATTGTGATGTTTCTTGATCCTGGTGTGATGTTTAAATTCATAACATCAACATAACCCTCAAAGACTGCCTCTTTTCCAATGTGACAATGAATTCTTGATCCTGGTTTCAATTGAAAATCTGATCTTTCTGCTTTCCATTTATCTGTCATTGTGATCTCAAAAGATCCTGCAAGGCTCATGAGTTTTTTTGTTATAGAAACATTTTTAAATCCGTCAAAGATCTTATTGTCGCTGTAAAAAGTTGCAGCATCCTCTCTTAGAGTTCCATAATCAAATGGGATCACTGGTTTATGTGAGACCTTTGGTGAATCATTCATCCAGCACCTCAAGAGTTGTCCCCTCTGAGATTGCTCCTGGATTTCTTATGTTGTTTCTGGAGATGATGTCTGATTCGTTTTCTGGTTTCTCAAAAAGATCATAGGTTAAATTGAGAGTATTTTCTGGGACATCTGTTGTTATTGTTTTTATGTTTGGGAGATCCGCATCCAGATCTGGAAGGGCATCGACTAATAATGCATTAACATCTGCAAGGGCCTGGAAAATATCAGTCCCATCATCAAGTCTTATTTGTTGCTCAATAACATCTGTTATTTCAACTCTTGCATTTTCTGCATCATTGAAAGATGCATAGTCTCCATTGGCCGCTGTCTCTGCTGCTCTTACTGCACTTGTCATTTTTACAAAATTATTTATTGCGGAGAGATTTGATTTTTCCTGATTTCTAATTGGTGTATCTTGAATTATTGGGGACTGATCATCTCCAGAATTAAAAAATTGTGAAAGTGCTTTTGCCTTATCTTCTGATTTTGTAAATGCACCCTGTAAAAAAGCAAAGGAATCTTGCAACCGAGATGCGAGTTGAGCAGGGGCCTGGAGCAAATCATCAAGCTCTGCCACAAGATTCCTGGTTGCAAATGCAACCTCAGTGACACCATCTGCGATAGCTCCACCTATTTTTGTTACCACGTTCATTTTATCTGCTACTGCCTCAACTGCATCTCTTGCAGATTGGATTGCGTTTGCTGGAAGTTTTTCGATTGAAAACTTTTCCTCAAAATCTGAATCAATTGCTGTCAATGTTTCTGAGACTGCATCTGCCAGGATTGCTCCCTTGTCATTTATCCCTTTGGGAAATCTATTGTCTCCCTTTTCAAAAAACTTTGCAGAGAACTTTGCAATTGCCCCCTCGATATTTGATTCTGATATTGTGACTGGGCCAATTTGCACCTGGAGAGATCCCCAGAATGGATGAATCAACTCACCAACACCCTCTTGATTGAATGCTTTTTCAAGTTTTGTTTTTTCTGCAAAATAATCATCACCAATGACATGACCCTCAACTTCATAGGTCTCTGCTATTCTGCCAAGATCCTCTGTGAAAGGTGTCTCTCTGTTTGGGAATTCATGAAGGACTGCACGTCTGCCCATTCCTTTTTGGGAGGTGTCAATAAAAAATGGGACTCCTCTGAAAGATCCTGGCCTGAGATTATCTTTGAATGACATTCTGATTCTCCTAAATTGCCATTGATCCTGTCATGGATTCGATGATCCCTGATCTGTCATTGGCCTGGACTCTTGTGTCTTTTGGCAAATTGCTAAAATTAACATCGAGCACTGCTTTTTGTTGTCTGATTTTATTTTCTTCTGATTGTTTTGCAACCTGGGCAGATCCTGTTGCCTCTCCAGATTCTTTTATTTTGAATCCTTGAGATTTTAATTTCTCATCTGTATCATCCCCCAGGCCAAACAGGCTTGAGATCCCTGAGAGTTGTCCGACAAATCCAATCATGTCTTTTATTTGCTGCAAAGGACTTGTGAAAAGGTCTGAGAAAAATGTTTTTATTGGTTGCCATTGTTGAATGAGCATAACTGCTGCGACTCCTAACAATCCAACTGCTGCTATTAATGGCAACAATGGGATGAGTGCTGGAATTATTGAAAGTTTAAGGACTCCGAATGCTGTTGCTAATAATCCAATCCCTGTGATCATGCTTGGAAGTATTGCCAGGACAATTCCTAAAAATCCAATGAGAGGCCCGATCACTGCAACAACTCCTGCAATAATTACTGCCCATTTTAACATTCCCTTATTTGTCGTTGAAAGTCTCTGCATGAATCCAGTCACTCCATTTGTTAGCTCGACAATTATTTCTGATAATTTTTTTCCACCAAACTTAAGATCGAAGATTGCCAATTGGACTGACTCAAAGGCAGATGCTGCGGCCTTGAATGCTCCTGGCATTCCTTTCATCATTGTATTGGCCATACTTTTTGCATGTCCCTTTGCGTTTATTAATCCGTTAGTTAATTTTTTGACTGCATTGGTTGCTTTTCCAGTGACTGGATCTATTTGCACAACTGCATCCAGTAAAACACCAGCACCAGCAATGGCCCTTTTTCCAAAAATTTCATTTAGGACTGCAAGTTTTTTTGCTCCCTTAATTCCTTTTGATTGAAAAGACTTATTCATATCGACCAGGATATCAGTCATGGATCTCATTTTTTTTGTGACTGGATCAACTGCCTTGACTCCTAGTGATCCCATTAATTCTTTAATTCTTTTTGTTGGGGAGGCCAGGTTTAACATCATATTTTTTAATGTTGTTCCTGCTTTTGACCCCTGGATTCCAGCATCTCCAAGTTTTGCTGTGAGTGCTGCTGTCTCCTCAAGACTTAATCCAAATTTTAATGCCACTGGAGCTGCATCTTTCATCGTTTCTGCAATCATCTCCATGTTGATATTGCCTTTTGCTGTGGCCTTTGCAAGCACGTCTGCAACTCTTGCAGAGTCTGTTGCTTTTATATTAAATCCACCCATCACGTTTGACATTATATCCGCAGATTTTGCGAGGTCTGTCCCTGATGCTGCTGCTAGTGAAAGAATTGATGGTGTTGCTGATAGGATCTCATTTGTTTTAAATCCTGCTTGCCCCAGGAATGCCATTGCATCTCCTGCTTGAGTTGCTGAGAATTGGGTTTTTGCTCCCAGGTCTTTTGCCAGGTCTTTCATTTTTTCAAACTCTGCACCTGTTGATCCTGTGAGGGCCTTGACCTTATTCATTGCCCCCTCAAAATTTACTGCTGACCTCAAGGCAAGGACACCAAATGCAGCGATTGGGGCCGTGAGGCCAATTGACATCCCTTTCCCAATCCCTCTCATTTTCCCACCGAGTTTGCCGATTGATTTTCTTAATTTATCAGTCCCACGTTTCATAATTGCGAATTGTCTTGATGACTTTCTGACTGCACCTGTAAGTTTTGGAAATTTTCCTTTAACTTTATCGATTACACCTGACATTTTATCAATTGCTTTTAGTCTGAGTTTACTTTCCGCTATGTTCGGCATTGACTTGCTCCTTTAGTCTTTCCATCCAAAAATATAAATCTTCTTTTTCAAAATTCATCATCTCGCCTGGTTGAAAACCAAATCCCCTGGCCAGGCTTCCCAGTGCATGTTTCCAGTCACTGGGCCAGGTTACTCGAAAGAGCCGAAAAATTCACAAGCATTTGTTGCATCACCCATTGAAAGCTCATCGATAAATGCATCTGGCTGTCCTGCAAGATCTGCAACAATGTTGAGTATTTCATCCATTCCTGGATCTGATGAAAGTTGTCTGAGATGTTTTGCTTTTGGCTCTGATAATTCTAGTTGTTTGACCATTCCATCAGACCCCCAATCGATTGGTTTTTTTAATGGGAGAATATATTTTCCCTCATCGTTTTTTTTTAACTTTGTCACGTCGAGATCTGCTGATCTTTTTTTAGTTTTCTTTTTCATCGTTTGCCCCAAATGAAAAAGCCTCCCAATCGGGAGGCTTGGTTAATTATTTATTATCTTATTTCCTCTGCTTGATCACCTTCAAACCTGGCATCAATCTCACCCTCTTCTGTGGTGACATTTCCTTCGCTTGTGAATGATGCTCCTGAAAGAGAAATAATCTTTCCGTTTGCTAATTCCAGGATGACTGTCACATCCTCAAGCTCAAGTAGTTTCTCAAGTGATATATTTGAGGAGTCAGTGATTGTCCCCTCAATGAAAGCAACTTGAGGAGTGACTTTAAATCCATGCACTCCATCGCTTCCGACCACTGCCTCTTTTTTATCTTTTCCAAGATTGTATGTGAAAGATCCTTTAGCTCTATACTGTTGACCGTCCACCTTGATTTGTATTTTTCCACCAATTCTCATGACTGAATCTCCTTATTGTTAATTAAAGTAAAAATTTAAATTGCACACCCATAACTCTTAACTGATTCACAAGATCTGTTGGAAGCATGAAATCTAATCTATTAACATCAGAGACATTTCTTTCAACTATGAGATCCTCTTTGAATTGATCTGCACCCTCGACAAGTCCATTGAATTCCCATTCTCTGAATTTTTTAATTGCCTCGGCCTTTCCAAGTCCTGGTGTCATAATTGGTTGACCCTCAGAAAATCTTGATCCGTCATCTGCAAGTTTATGTCTTGGATATTTTCCAAGCATGTAATTTCTCCAGTCATATCTTAAGAAAGAGAGAGTCAACAATGTGTTGAGATCCCCATAAGATGTATCTGATGCTCCTGCATTATTTGTTTGATAAGTTGTGATCACTCTTTCAAGAATAACTTTTCCACTCAGGATCTTATCTGTTGCAATCCCATTTGATAAAAGTGTGTTTCTATCTTCAAGAGATAATCTTTCACTGTCTGCCTCTGCAAGATTTCCTGTCACTTCAAGATTTTGGAATGGTCTTGCAGGATCTATCTCACCAGCTCTTGTGATGACTGCAACTTTCCTGGAGATCTGAATCGCTCCATGATCTACTTGCTGTGCTCTGTGCATAATTGAAAACTGAGAATTTAATCCAGTCCCAAATGTGACAAGATTTGCGAATGAGTCTTTTTTATAATAATGACAATATCCATCTATCTGCTGTAAAGGGCCAAATCGATTCCCCAGCTCTGCCTCAATTACTGCTCTGTTTGCAGAGTCGTTGAATGGACAAACTAATAAAATATATTGTTTGTCATCGAGAGCTGCGATTGCAGATGATAAATCTGGTTGACCTGTACCTCCAGCCATTGCAACGATTGTTGATGTCACTCCTGCTGGTGTCTCATCATCAGATCCATAATTAAATCTAAAATCAATATCGTTTCCTGTGATCCCTTTATTCCTGGCAGTAAAATCAATTAAATCTGCATTTACACCATTCACAACTGCATCCACAAGTCTTGATGTGTCTGCTTGAATTTCGGCAATTAAATCTGTGACGATTGCTGCCTCTGTTGCTCCATTTACAACTGCTATCGAATAAACTTTTCCTGCAATATAAAAGGCCATTGTCCCTGATGCTGTTGGGGGAGTTAGGATTTCGAGAGTCCCTGCTGCTGCTACTGATCCACCGTCATCACTGACTGACAATGCGTAAAGCTCATTAAAAGAGTTCACCTCTCTAAATGCTTTTACACTTTCTGCCAGGATAGATCCGTCACCAAAGAGACCATTTGCCTCGCTTGCGTTTGACGATATCAAGGTCAATGAATCATCCACTGCAACTCCTGCTGCGAGCTTGGGGCCAATGATTATTACTCTGTATGGCTGTTGATTGGGGCCTGACTGTGCTGCAGTGTTGTCGAACTCCGCATATAGAAAGGGGACTTTAATTGAATTGGGAACATCGTTGAATGCAACACTCATGACTAAACCTCCGTTTTACTTGTTATTGTTTTTTTATTTATTGTTTTTTTTGCAACTTTTTTAATCTCTTCTTTTTTTTCTTCTTTTTTTTCTTCTTTGCAAATGACCACGCATCCCTCTTTTAGTCGCCTGATCCAATAGCCAGATTTTTCAACTGTCTGGCCTTTTTCCTTTAGGAAATTTCTACTCATAGGAAAGGGGACTTTTAATCCTTCACTTGCTGGTTTTATTTTTATTGATTCCATCTCCACTCCTATGCTGTTGGGAATTCTTGGACATCTTTTGCATCCATATTTTGATTATCGTTTGCCTTAAATGTAGTTTCCATCTTTTCAAAATTATCAAGATGCTCTGGCCTCTCTTCATTTGTATAATATTCAAATTGATAAATTAATCTGATTGTGCCAATTGGATTTGATGCATCTCCATTCACATCATAGAGTGATGATAAAAGATTGTAGTCATTTATTAAAGCTGGATCACCCTGATCATCTTTCATTGATAATAAAATTTTATCTGCCTGCTCAATGGCATTCTCAACATGCTGAGAAAGATCATCCATCTCATCTGCTAACTGAGCATCATTATCATGTGTTGTTTGGATCTCAATCTCTAGTTGCATAAATCTTTGATATGTTTTGGGAGTCTGATCATGTCTCTCATTTGATTCAGACTTTTGATAAACTAGAATTGTAGGGAGTGTCTCATGCGCTGTTGGGACTGACCTCTGGGAAAAGACATCTGCATCGACTCCAGGAATGGATGCATCTCTTAAGATCTCAACAATCTTATTCCTGATTCTTTTTCTTTCTGATCCTCTCGGCATGATTTTCCTTGTGAAGAAAAAGAGTTGCGCCACCCTGGCCATCTTCTCTTACTTCTGTAATTTTATAGGCCAGATTTCTCACTATTATTCCATCACCTGGTTTTGGCCTTCCAGATAATTGGTGTAAATTTACACCTAGGGCTGGGATCTGAGATGAGATAAGTTGCTCAGTGCTGGCATCTACTGCCTCATAATCATTATCAAAGATTCCTTTGATCTGATAAATTCCACCCTGCAGGGGCCTCCACTCACAAGTCTCTCCAATCACTTTCGTTGCAACCTTTAAAAGTTTGTCAACTCTGTCTCTGAAATCAACCATTGGAGTCCTTTATAAACCTGGGAGTAATTTACCCCCAGGATAATTTTCATCTTAACTCTTTGAAGGGCCTGGGCCTCTTGCATTATTGATTAAAACTTTAACTGATAAAACTCCGTTTCCTGCAGCCTCGATTGTATTTCCTAAAATAAAATCCTGATCTATATCGGCCAAAGTAACTGTCTCATCGTTTGCATCATCATACCCAACTGATACTCCTAACACATAAACGTCTGCAGATCTTTTTGGAATTGACTTCACTCCTGATGTGTCATAGTTGCCTGACTCATTTGCAGCATAGTCACCCAGGGCAACTCCAACTAATCCTGATCCTAAATCATAAGGAACTCCAGACACAGAAAGAGCTGCTCTTGCAACTTTTAATATGTGGCCTGACTCAATATCGTTTTTCATTTTCTTCTCCTATAGAGAGGGCAAAGGCCCTCTCAATTAATTAATTAATTAGTTATTATTAAACTCCTGGATTCTTATAAAAAGGTCTATGGTCTTGTGCTTTAGCAGCAAACCAATGTTTCACTTTCATTGTCAGAGAGTCGGTTTCAAATGCCATCTTTGTTGTGATCTGTGGTGACTCTTGACCTTTCATTCTTGCAACCTCAACCATTTCCGCTTGGGCCTTATCTGCAAATAAAAACCATGCTGTTGCAGAGGTGTCATCAAGTCTTACCTCTGATGTTAGTCTCAAGGATTTGAAAGGATTTGTCTGTGAATCCTGGACTGGTGTGATTGATGCAAGGAATTGCTCGGCTGCTGTTTCATGAGCTGCTGGCACAACTAAATGCTTTGGAGAAATGTTCAATCTTTTTCCATCCAATCCAAGTTGAGTCCTCATAGCTAGTCGCCCAGCTCCAACTGTAGTCACAGAAAAAATTGCTCCTGCTCCTGCAAGATTGTTATGGTCTGCATGAAAAAGTGCTTTCCCATCTCCCATCAATGGATTTGATGTGATGATTGCCCAAAATAGATCCTCTTCGATCTCTCTTGCTCGCCCCCCCATCTTGGATGCTAGTTTCAACATAGCTCCCATTTCATCATTCATTAAAAGTTCTTCTGATACTTCAATCATCTTTCCGTATTTTTCAATTTTATAAGACTCTTGACCTTCCGAGATAGACCCTTTTTTGTACTCGCCTGCTTCTCCCACTTTTTCAAGCACTGGAGCATCACCAAAAACTGTTGAATAAAGCTGCTTGGTGTTTGTCACTGATCGGCTTGTGATAAATGGTGTTGATGTTCTTGGGGCTTCTGCATAATCTGCCTGCAGTCTGTTGTTTGTTACGTCTGCCACAAGAAAAGGAAAATCGGATGTTGTGTGATTTCTTTGTCCGTGACTATGGATATCTTTTCCAATTGCAAGTTTTGCAATATCTTGTCTTGAGAGATCTCTTGTGTTGATTCCTTCGGACTCCATGAATCGTCTTGCAATCTCAATCACATCTCCACCCATGAACTCTCTTGCGCCATCGATAAGTGCTGGTTTTTTTCTATCACTATCAATATCGTGATGAGCATGCTCAAGAGCATTAATAGTTAATTCACGTCTTTTATTTTTATTGCTCACGTCATCCACCTCCACGCTAGTCTGTGAATTTGTTTTACTTGTTTTATTTTTTTCTGCCATAAGTCTGACAACCTCTGAATTCACCTCATCGATGTTTTTCTTCTCATCAATAAACCTTTTTGTGACTTCATCCTCTAATTTTAAAGATGTGCAAAGAGATCTAATGTCACTTTGTCTTTTCATTTCCTTGTCAACTCCTGTCTGCTCTGCTTCTGTTAAATCTTTTTTGATAGTTTCTGTTGATCTTGTTTGCTCAGGAGTTGGTGTCTCTTGAGTTTCTTCTTTGTCTTTGGTTTTCATTGAATCCTCCTGGCGAATTATTTCGACATTATATGCATTTTCCTCATTATCATTTTCATTTTCTTGTGATCTCACTTGTGCCTTGTGATCTGCTGGAATATTTACGATTGACAACTCTGCTGGAGACCATTCAACTGCTCTGAAAGTTTTTGTCTCCTCATCTTTTTTTGTCACATCCTCATATCTTTCAACTGAATATCCAACTGAAATATTTCTCAGGATTCCGTTTTTCACATCCTGGACAATTCCTTTCACTTCTTCTCTATCTGAAAATCTAACAAGAGCGCGGCCTTCTTTGTTTTTAATCCAGGCCTTTTCAACTACTCCAATATTATCTGATAAAGATCTGCTTGAATGATTATTTAATAATGGAGCACCAGAATTAAGTCTCTCAAGGTTTACTGCATCTTTTTTCAAAGATAGCTCCTCAAAATATGCACCCTCAGACCATGACCAACGCTTGACCTTTGCTCCTGTAGTCCAGACAATTTCCACTGACAAGTCGCTTTCGTTGAAAGTTTCTGGAGCGAATGATGCTCTCATGTTGTGGTTTTGAATTTTTATTTTATTCTTTTTCATCGGTTGACTCTCCATCATTGGGATGCTTTGCACCCGAATTATTATTATAACGTGGATCTGTATCTAGGATCAAGTCTAGCTCATCGGCTTTGTCATTATCCTCTTTTATTTCTTGATAAACTTTCTCTGGATCACGTCCGAGTGATTGGATAGCTCCTGATCTGGATTCGAATCCATCTCTCACACTGGCCTTAATTGCTTTTAATTCTTTCTCTGGATCAATTAATTCTCTTCTAGGTGAGACATGCTCCATTGATATCTTATCTGTGTTTACATTATTGAGTCGTGCAATCAGTTTAAAATCATCCTCAACTCCTTTCATGAATTGATTTATTAAAATATGCTTTCTCCAGGACTGGACATTTCTATCCATTTCTATCCACCCCATTCTCCCAGATGAAAAGTTGGTCTCACTCAAATCATTTGCTAATGACTCGTAAGTGACTCCATATCCTGCTGCAATACCTCTAAGTTGAGATCCTACAAATTCCTTATAAAGATCGAATGATGGAGGATTTGCAAATTCAATTGTTTTCCCAGATGCGAGATGCTCAATCATTCCAGGAATCATTTTCTCCCCATAATCATCAAGATCCTCCTCACCCTCAATTGATGAGTCGTTTGAAATATCTCTGACAAATGCAACAAAGAGAGATGCGATTTTTGCCCTCATCAATTGGGCATCTTCAAAACCGTCTAAATCTTTTATGCGGATCATACAGGGAGAGAGCCATGGGACACCTCTCACCTGGCCAGGCCTTTCTTGCCTGAATAGGTGATAGATTTCGTCTGAATTAATTAGATTGGATTTGAGATCTGTAGATCTAACCCTAGAGCCAGGGTGCTGTGTAAAAAGATGATAACCTACTCGCTGCCCATTTTCGTCGAACTCAATCCCCTGAATGAGTGTATTTCCATTTTTCTGCTCCTCATCTATAAGATCATTGCGCAAAAAATCTGATTCTAAAACTTGATATTTGATTGGGAATTTTTTATCGTCAACAAATCTTTTTCTGACAATGCACTCCCCTCTCTCTTGGATTGCATCCATTATTATTTTTTGCAATCCTGTTAAGTCGTGCCTGCCATCATAATCGCAGGCTGTGGTGTAGGCCCATTCTTTAAAGAGATCCTTTGCTTTATTGTCTGTGTCATTACTAATCTGAGTCATGACACCTTTTCCAACAACATTATTTGAGACAAGCTCGATTGCCTTATGAGCATAGGGATTATTTCTTCTAAGATCTGAGGATCTGTCACGCAACCAATTAAGGTCATATTTTATTTCTGAATTGGCATCACCACTGCCTGTCCTCCAGTGTTTTGTCCTGCGAGATTGAGCTGCTGCCTCATATTTTCTTTTTAAGTTTTCGATTGTAGCTTCCAATCGAATTGTTTTTTTTGATTTGAATAGATCGGTTAGGCCCATTTTTAAAGATCCTTATCGTATTCTGCATTAATTCTCCGACCACCAAACAGACCTTTCCTGCCTGCTGGAGCTGGACAATCTTTTCCGAGAGCTTTTTTCATTATGTCCACAATTTTAAGCATATCTTTTAGGGATCTGTATTCAATCTCTTTATCTGCATACTTAACTTTTAAAGCACCCTCGGCAATTGCTGCCTCAAGATTTGCGAGATTTTCCTCTGTGTATGTTGTGCTTTTTGTCATTTTTTAATTATCCCAAAAATCGGATTTTTTCTTCTGTCTCTTTTTCCGAGTTTTTTTCTTTTCCTTTCCATTGTCTTTGCAGATCAATTCTGATGCAAGTTTATTTTGTTGATCCAGCCTGTCCCACCCTGACTCACTTAGTCGATCAACACCAATTATTGCAGAAAGTGCTCGATTGTAGACATGAAGATCCAGGATCTCGTTTCTTTCGTACTCTTTAACGTAGACTTGTTTTGTGAATCCTTGCTTATTTTTTACTAGAATCTTTTTTTCTGCTGTCAATTGCCTGAAATATTCTTGATCATATTCTGGATAATGGATAAATCCTTTAGGATAACCCAATTGGGGATCTTCTGGATTGTCCAAAGTAAGATCTCCAAACAATTCATCCTTGATCATAGTGACACCAATTGGCCACAACCTGACACCTCTCCTCTCTTTTTTTCCAGATTGAGAATTTTTCACCTGGACTGCCTGGGGAGTTCCAATCATTACTCTCATTGTGTCGTGTCCACCTTTAATTGGGATCACTTTTGTTGCTGGATATTTTCTGCAAAAATTATAAACACGCTGAGTCTCATATCCTGAATCGATTGCAACCATCCAAATTGGGAGATCATATCCATTGGCATGAGGAAATTTTGAGGAGATGAAAGTCTCTAAATTTTCCCAGACTTGTTTTTCTGTTACCAGGCCAGGGAGCACTTTATGCTCAATACTCCACCTTTCTCTGTTTCTTGCGTGTCCCTGGACTTCGCACTCAATCCGATCTTTCTGGATATCAACTGACATTGTTAAAAAGACAACACCATTTGGACAAGTTCCAATATTATACTGCTCCCTCCTCTTATAAAGCGCATCGAATTTTGGACTTTCCCCCTCCTCCTCATAAGTTTCTCCTAGGACTGTATTGGTAAAGGTTTTTTTCTTTTCAGGAGTTGTTGCATTCACAAAATCTTGTGCTGCCTCTGTCCAACTAAACCACCCTAAGGGGGAATATAATGCTGATAAATGAAATCCAGCAACGTCACTTTTTGGATTGTGTTTTCTCCACTCTCCTGCTGCAAGCATTTTTGTTTTGTGATGTTCTTGAATTTCTTCTCCACATCCTTTGCAATAATAAGAACACTCGATGACTTTATCTTCTCCATTGTCATCGGACTCCACTTGATATTTTAATTGATTAAAATCTAAAACTTGATACTCATCACAATGGGGGCATGGAATATAATAATACCTCTGATCGCTTGCTCTGAATTCCTTATCAATTTTCGATCTGCCTTTGAATGTTGGTGTTGAACAAAGGAACGCTTTTCTTTTTGAGTATGTTCTGGATCTTGCTGCAACCAAATCAATTGGATCACCCTCACCCTCAACATCGTCTGGATAACCATCCACCTCATCCAGGAAAGCATTTTTTGCAGGAATGGATCTCAATCCAGATGCTGAGTTTGCCCCTGAAAAAATCCATGCACCACCAGCAAAGTTTTTAAATCTTGCTGATGACCCCTCTGCTCTCCCTTTGGAATCGAATATTTTTTCCTTTATGCAGGGAGTGTTTTCAATTAATGGAGCGATTCTCAATTTTAAATTTGTGAGCACATCTGGGAGTGATGGCCAAACAATCAAGGTTGCTCCTGGATCTTGATCGGCAATATAACCGAGCCAATTATTTCCACACTCTGTCCCACCAACTTGAGCACCTTTTTTAAATACAACTTTTTTTGTCCTGCTAGTATGGGAAAGCTCATCCATTATTTCTCTTAAATATGGTGTCCTGGATGTTCTCCACCGCCCAGGCTCTGATGATGTTTTGGATGGCAGGATTCTATTTTTGTCAGACCACTCGCTGACTGTCAGTCTCTCTTTTGGGAGAATCGCAGTCTTGAAAGCATTAACCCATGTTGAGATCCCATTTGAAATCATGCACGATCCTCTGTGATGAGATCGTCAAGACTTATTGTTGCAAGATTTGTGAGAGCTGCCTCAAGTTCTGCAGTCATAATTTCTCTGATTGTGTGGATATCTGTCTCTGATGCCAGGATCGGTGCAAGTTTATCTGCTAAATTTAGGATAGAATCTCTGGTGATTCTGCCTGATTCTGCTGCAGCCTTGACCACGTCATCGACTCTGCAGAGTTTTCCAGATTTTTTTTCATAATTTAATTGAGCTAGTTTTGCAGAGTAGGATTCTTTCGCTGCTCTCGCTTTGGTATAGATCCCATCACCTATTTTTTGAGCTGCGTCATTGGGATCTGCATTGTTGAAAAGTGTTTTTGCATTTTTATTATTCGGTGCAGTATTCTGCAACCAAAGTTTGTCTGCCATTTCTGCAGCAATTTTTTTATTCCCCTTGACCATGACAATTGCCTGGGAGATTTTTCCTCTCTTGATTGCGTCACTTACCGCAGGAGCTGTCACTCCTCGATGTCTCGCATATTCTCTGATTCCCATCAAAGTGTGATTTTTTTTCTGTGCCATATTATCTGCCCCAGTTATATTTTTAACGATTATCCACAATAAAGCAAAAAAAATAATGGCCATGACTTACGCAAAAAATTATTTTTATTTTTTTTCTTACATCTGAATTCAAAAATGATGCTATGATCCCTCTACTGTAAAGTGCAAAAACAAAAACAAAAAACGTGCAATAACGGAGGCAGTGAC